>ENA-ORXI01000053-ORXI01000053.1-sediment-metagenome-genome-assembly--contig:-NODE-53-length-71986-cov-3.481344_pt1 | contig 71986 bp, 73 predicted proteins | sample MGYA00237861_ERZ511468 | MGnify/ENA primary metagenome ERZ511468 (study PRJEB26299, sample SAMN06266213) | sediment metagenome | isolation source: Hudson Canyon methane seep mesocosm | place: USA:Hudson...
GCTCAGAGCTCGTCTCCCATCTGGTCTTTCGGGACTTCCCTGCAGCAAGCGCCGTTCTGATTCTTACCGTCGTCGTGGTGATGACCATCGACACCATCTCTGCAAATGTTCGCCGTCGGATCATCGTCGGAAGCGTGGGCGACAGGGATTCCTCCCGATGGTCGGAAGCGTGGACCGACCTAACCGGCCTGCGTCGCAAAACCTCACCAGCCCCATGATCATCGGTATCGACGTCGGGGGGACGAAAGCGTCGGCCCTGCTGGTCGACGCCAGCTCGGCGACCGTCGTCGACCGGGATCGAGCGTCCAGCACCGGAGACGGTCCGGCCTTGGTAGCTGCCCTGGCCTCTCTGGTGGCCACCCTCCGGGACCGCAGCCCGGAGCCGGTGGAGGCCGTGGGCCTGGGCATCGCCGGCCTGACTGACCGGTCCGGCACGCTGACCTGGTCGCCCAACCTCCCGGGCGCTGTCGGCCACCCGGTCGGCCCCGCCCTGGAGCGGACCGTTGGGCTCCCGGTGACCGTGGGAAACGACGCCACCACCGCCACGCTCGCCGAAGCCAGGCTGGGTGCGGGCCGGGACTGCGACGACTTCGCCCTGGTCACCCTGGGCACGGGGATCGGAGGCGGCTTCGTCCTGGGAGGACGGCTCCACACGGGTGCCAACGGCTTCTCAGGAGAGCCCGGGCACATGGTGGTGTCGGCCGACGGCCCGGTACACCTCACCGGACACCGCGGGCCATGGGAGTACTACGCCTCGGGAAACGCCCTGGGACGCCTTGGACGGGAGGCTGCCTCGACCGGAACGTTCCCCCGGGGAATCCAGTTGGCCGGGTCGGCCGGGGGGATCACCGGCCACCACGTGATGGATGCCGTTGCCGAAGGCGACCAGCCCGCACAGGCCGTCTTCACCGACTGGTGCACCGAGGTGGCCAGGGGCGTAGCCAACCTGGTCGTGCTCTTGGACCTGTCGCGCATCGTGCTGGGTGGCGGACTGGCCGACGTGGGCGAGCCCCTGCGGGCAGGCGTGGCCGCGGCGCTGGGTGGCCTCCTGCCGGGAGCCGATTCCCGCCCGGTGGTCGACGTGGTGCTAGCCCAGATGGGAGCCGATGCCGGGGCGCTGGGTGCGGCGCTTCTGGCCTCTGACCCGGCCTGAGGATTACCACTGGGAATGATGGGCCTCTGGGGCACCGGCCCACGGAGATCCCTGCGGGATCAGAGGTGGGAGCGAAGGAACTCCACGGTCCTACCCCACGCCGTGGCGGCCGCTACCTCGTCCCAGGTGCCCAGCGGGTTTTCCTCGTTGGCGAAGCCGTGCCCGGTCCCCTCGTACACGTGGAACACAACGTCGTGGCCCGCCTCCCGGAGGTCGTCGCCCAGGGCCGTGATGGCCTCCGGTGGGAAGAAGTCGTCGTTGGCGGCGAAGTGGCCCTCGACCTTCGCGCTCAGGCCCGACCAGTCCATGTCGAATTGTTCTCTACCGAGTGGCGCCCCGTAGAACGGCGCCGCAGCAGCCACCCGGTCACCCTCGAGGGCGGCAATCATCAGGGTCAGCATCCCGCCCATGCAGAAGCCCGTCACCCCAACGGCATCTCCGGTGGTCGCCTCGTGGGCCAGGAGGAAGTCGATGGCGCCCGACATGTCCCGGGCCGCCCGGTCCGGCGGCAACGAGGTCATGAGCTCCCCGGCCCTGTCCATCTCCGTGTGCTCGGCGAACTCGCCGTGGTAGAGGTCGGGGGCGAGGGCCACGAAGCCCTCACCGGCCAGGCGATCACAGACCCCCCGGATCTGGGGCACCAGGCCCCACCACTCCTGGAGGACGACCACGCCGGGTCCGCTCCCTCCGTCCGGCAACGCCAGGTAGCCACCAGCCGTCGTCCCGTTGGCCGCGAACTCGACCGTTGTTCCGCTCATTGTTCCTCCTGCACTTCATTCTTTCTTCTGTCCGGGCTTGGGGATCGTAGGCGTCAGCAGCGATCGGCCGCCTGGGGATCTCGGATGGCGACCGGGAGGCTGCAACTCGAAGGAAGAGCGGTGGGCCAGGGGCGGTGGCGTCCTTGGCCATTCGTCACGCCCGTTGCCTCAATCGGCTTGGCCTTGCCCATGGCGAAGGCACCTAGCTGCGGGAAGCAGCCAGATGCAGCCGTCGACACCCGGCCGTGCCCGACTACCGGGCCGGTAGCCTGACCCGTCCCAGCCCCTGTAGCTCAGTGGATAGAGCATCGGCTTCCGGAGCCGTGAGCGTGGGTTCGAGTCCCGCCAGGGGCACCATCAGGGTGCCGCCAACCCAAGGGGCGAACGGCACTCCGTCGCGTCCGGCCTGGGTCCGGCCGCCTCCAACGCCGATGGGTAGGGTGGCACCGATGGCCGCAACCCGCGAGAAATGGTCCTTCCAGTGGAAGGAGCTCTACGAGGAGGTCATCGACACCGGCCTCTGCACGGGTTGCGCAGGTTGTGTGATCGCATGTCCACACGACGTAATCGGATACGAACACGAGCCCGGGAAGTACACGCCGTTCCACCTGGAAGACGACCTGGGAGCGACCGACTGCGGCCACGGCCAGAAGGGCTGTACGTCGTGCACACGGGCCTGCCCCCGGTTCCGCAGCTGGGAGACCGAGGCCGACCAGCACCTCTTCGGACGGGAGCGCCGCCCGGACGAGATGTCCGGTGTCTACAAGGACGTCCTGCTCACCCGGGCCAGCGACGAGACGGTCCATGCCATGGGCCAGGACGGCGGCCTGGTCTCAGCCATCCTCATCTGGTGCCTCGAGAACGGGATCATCGACGGCGCCCTGACCAGCCACCTGGAGAAGCCGGGTGCCGACGGGTCCAGTAGCTGGAAGGCCGTCCCGGCACTGGCCACCGACAGGGAGTCGGTCCTGGCAGGCGCCGGCAGCCGCTACACCTACTCGGCCAACACGCTGGCCATGCCGCAGGCCCTCGAACAGGGGCTGGGCGCCCTGGCGCTGGTCGGCATGAGCTGCCAGACCTCGATCGGACCCGTCATGTGGCACCGCCGGGTCGGCAAGGCAGGCAGGCCCATCAAGTTGAACATCGGCCTGCTCTGCTCCAAGTCGTTCGACGACTCGATCTTCGAGGAGTTGTTCTGGGCCAAGTACCGCCTCCGCAAGGAGGAGATGGTCAAGATGAACATCAAGGGCGTGTTCCAGATCTGGATGCGAAACGGCGACTACCACGAGGTGAACCTCAAGGAGTGCCACGCCTGGACCCGTGAGGGCTGCACCCACTGCCCCGACTTCGCCGCCGAGCACGCCGACATCTCGACCGGTGGCATCGGTGAGAACAACGACTGGACCCTCACGGTCGTGCGGACCGAGTTGGGCCGTCAGATCATCATGAAGATGCTCGAGGAGGGTGTGATCGAAGGTAGGCCGGGCGACAGCGACCCCGGAGCCATCGCCCTGATGCACAAGCTGGCCGCCAAGAGCCGGGCCCGGTGGCCGGTCTGGGCCAACGACAGCGCCCGGGTCGGCCTACCGGTCAGGGCCGGCTGAACCGGCGAAACTGGAACCGTCAACACGATTACCAGCGGGAGTTGGCAGGGCCGGTGGTCGAACGGGACTCCCCATCCGAGGATCGATCAGGTGGCGCAGGCGTCCGTGGCCTCCACCAACCAGCCGAAGTGCTCTCCCAGCATCGCCGCGGTCACATCGTCGCGGTGCTTGTTGATGAAGTCGTCGAGTTCGGTGAACTGCTCGAATGTGACCGCTGCCTGCACCCCGTCCAGCACACATTCGCAGAACGCCCTGGACTTCGCCTCGGAGAGGTCGTCGTTGGCCTCCATGCAGGCGGCGGTGAACGCGCGTTCCACGAGTCCCTCGCCGGACTCGTCCGCCTGGTCCTCCCATGAGACCGGCTCACCAGAAGCCATGCAGCCTGCGACCAGGAACATGACGGCGACCAGGGCGAGGAGGCGACGGAATCGGATCACGGCGCAGAGGCTATCGGCGGTCCCCCGACCTCCGGGCGAGATCAGACTGCTGCAGCCAGCTCCATGGCTCGTACCAGCACCGCATCGAACATGGGCTCCGTGAGGCGACCGGTGAAGGTGTTCTGCTGGCTGACGTGATACGAGCAGAGGATCGTCCGACCGTCGGAGAGCCGGGCCTCCACGCCATGGCCGAACTTCGGTCGGGGCCGTAGCCCGAGCTCCGCCGCTGTGGCCACGTAGCCGATCTGGCCCAGTACCACCACTACGCCGACCCGATCCAAGGCGGCCACCTCCCGCTGGAAGAAGGGTCGGCAGGCCGCCCTCTCGTCCGGTGTCGGCTTGTTCGCCGGCGGGGCGCACTTGACAGGCGCTGTGATGAACACGTCGGTCAGCCGGAGGCCGTCGTCGGGCCCGACCGCCTCCGGCTGGTTGGCCAACCCGGCCCGGTGGAGCGCAGCGAACAGGAAGTCGCCCGACCGGTCGCCGGTGAACACCCGGCCTGTCCGGTTGGCCCCGTGGGCCGCAGGCGCCAGGCCCACGATGAGTATCCGGGCGCGCGGGTCGCCGAACCCCGGTACCGGTCTCCCCCAGTAGTCCTGGTCCAGGTAGGCGGCCCGCTTCCGGATCGCCACCTGCTCCCGCCACTCCACCAGACGCGGGCAGGCACGGCATTCCACCACCTCGTCGTGCACCGCCAGCAGCAGTCGGCGTCCGTCCATGGTGGCAGGGTAGGTTCGGCGGCCATGGCAGCAAACAACCGGTCACCGACGCTGGTTCTCTATGTACGCCACGGACGCACCCCGACCACCGGTGCCCGACTCCCAGGCCGGGCACCGGGCCTGCACCTCTCCGACGAGGGCCGCTCCCAGGCCGAGGCGGTGGCCGCGCACGTGGCCGAGGTGGCAGACCACCTACCCGGCCGAGGCGTGGCCGCCGTCTACTCCTCGCCCATGGAACGCACGCGGGAGACCGCCGCACCGATCGCCCGGGCTGTCGGTAGACGGGTCCGGACCGCTTCCGGACTCATCGAGTGCGAGTTCGGCGCCTGGACCGGGCGTCGCCTGAAGGACCTCATAAAGCTGAAGGCGTGGTCCACGGTGCAGCGCCAGCCCTCGGCCTTCAGGTTCCCGAAAGGCGAGTCGTTCGCCGAGATGCAGGCCCGGATCACCGGCCAGGTCGCCGACCTGGTCGCACGCCACCCCGGTGAGACCATCGTCTGCGTGTCGCATGCGGATCCCATCAAGGCGGCGCTGGCCCAGGCCCTCGGCACCCCCCTGGACCTGTTCCAACGCCTCGTGGTCGGCCCGTGCTCTGTCAGCGCGGTGCTCCACGGCCCTGAGAGGCCCACGGTGCTGACCGTCAACTCGACCGGGCGGCTGGTCGGACTGGGCCCCTCGTGACCACTACCGGCAAGACACCCTTCGACTCCTAGGCTCCCGTCGATGGAACGACCCGAGATCGACTGGGATGACACGGACGCCTTCACCGTGGGCACCGTCGGCCCGGCCGGGCGACGGGTCTTCTTCATCCAGGCACGCCGTGCCGGACAGGTGGTGTCCCTCAAGTTGGAGAAGCAGCAGGTGGTCGGGCTGGCCGAATTCCTGGACGGCATCATGGGCGACCTCCCGCCCGTCGACGGGCCAGCAACCGACCTGGCGACGGAGACCGGGTTCGACGACCCGGTCGAGGCCGACTGGGTCGTCGGAAGCCTCGGCATCACCTACCAGCAGTCCACGGATCGCCTCGTGCTCATCGCCGAGGAGCTCCTCCGGGACGAGGACCTCGTCGGAGCCCAGGCCAGGTTCCCGATGCGTCGGGAGCTGGTGGCGGCGTTCATCATCCGGGCCCGTCAACTGGTGTCCGCCGGGCGGCCACCCTGCCCGTGGTGTGGCGCCCCGTTGGACCCCACGGTCGACGGCTGGTGCCCCTGTGTCAACTGACCCGGCTGCCTCCACTGGTATGCCGACGGACGCACCGCCGGACCAGGAGGCCACTGATCCGTTCCGGGCACGAGAGCCCGTGGACGACGAGGTGGCCGTCGAGATCCTCTCCTCCGGGGAGATCCAGGTGCTGGGTCGCATGCCGTGGACGTCGAACGCCACGTTCCTGGTCGACGTCACCCACCCGGACACCGGCGACGAACCCCTGCTCCAGGGCGTGTACAAGCCGGGCAGGGGGGAACGCCCTCTCCATGACTTCCCCACCGGCCTGTACCGGCGGGAGGCAGCCGCGTGGGAACTGGCCCACCAACTCGGCTGGGGCCTGGTGCCTCCCACGATCATCAGGGACGGGCCGTTCGGCGAGGGCTCGGTCCAGCTGTACGTGCCGTGCGACTACGAGCAGCACTACTTCACCATCCGGGAGGATCCAGACCGGTTCGACGACCTCCGACGGCTAGCTATCTTCGACCTCGTGGCCAACAACACCGACCGCAAGTCCGGCCACGTGCTGGCCGGCCTCGACGGCCACCTCTGGGCCATCGACAACGCCCTCTGCTTCCACCACCAGTTCAAGGTCAGGACGGTCATCTGGGACTTCGCCGGCCAGCCGATAGGCGAGGGGCCGACCAACGACATGGTCCGCCTCCTCGAAGAAGGCCTGTCCCCGAACCTCGCCCGGCTACTGGACGCCTTCGAGCGCGACGCCGTGCTGGCGAGGGTCCGCGCCGTAGTCAAGGCGGGTGAACTTCCCGTCGACGCCAGCGGGCGGCGGGTCCCGTGGCCACTGGTCTGAGGATTGGGGCCGGAGGGCCGGTCCGATGAGCGGGAGACGCCTGGACCGGGCACTGGCCGACGGCGACCTGGACGGCCTCCTCCGGCTGATCGACGATGCCTGCGACGACGGCGACTGGGACGTCCTGGAGCAGGTCGCTGTCCGATCCCGACCCGCCCACGAGCGGGGCCACCAGCTCTGGCCGGCGGCCGACCATGCCGAACACCGCCTGGCGCTGGAGGCCCCCGCCGCCCAGGCCGCCGCCGCCGTGCTCCGCGATGCCGTGACCTTCGGCATCGCCGCCCTGGCCGAGGTGGCCGCCTCGACCCACACCTGGGGCGAGCTTGACGCCCACCTGGGCACAGTCGCCGTCGGACCGCTGCGCTCCGTGGTGGCCCACGAGCGGGTGGCACGCGGTGAGGACCTGACCGGCGTCGAGTTGTTCGAGGATCCGATCGGCCTGCCGCTGCGACTCACCACATGGGAGCCAGCGCCCGCCGGGCCAACGATCGGTGCCTACGCCATCGACGACCCGGTGCCCGCCGCCGGACGACTCGACGAGGTGGAACCCGCCGGTCCTGCCGAGGCGGGCGGACCTGATACCGCACCCGGGCTGAGCGCCCTCCTGGAACTGACCTGCGTGTGGGCCGAGCAGTCCAATGGCCAACGGTCCGCTGTGGGCGTCCACGGCAACGCAGCCCAGGCCGTGGCGGCGCTCACCGGAACGGCGGGTCGCAGACGCTCCCTCCCCGCCGAAGAGGCCCTCGCCCTGCTGGCCTGGGCCGGGGCCTCAGGAGGCGCCCATGGCCGGCGACGGGGCATGGCCCGTGGGCGGTTCGAGGCGTGGTGGTGCGCCGCTGCCCTCGCGGGGTTGGACACCGACTGGCTGCCCTCCGTCGACGAGATGGGGGGAGCCATAGGCGAGCTGGACTGGTGGCGCTTCGACGACGGCACGCCGCCGTCCGGTTGGCACCTGCAGATAGCCGTCGAGGATCCCCTGGACGGCCTCGCATGGGCACTCAGCGCAGGCGACTCGGCCACACCGTTCGGTTGAACCCGCGGCGGCGGCCTGTGCCGCCGGCCACGCCGGGACTCAACCCCTGGCTTCGAGGGCCTCGATCAGCTTGGGTAGCACCTTGTGCACGTCGCCAACGATGCCGAGGTCGGCGATGCCAAAGATCGGCGCCTCCTCGTCCTTGTTGATGGCGATGATGTTGGCCGAACCCTTCATGCCCACCAGGTGCTGGGTGGCACCCGAGATGCCGCACGCCAGGTAGACGGTGGGCTTCACGACCTTGCCGGTCTGGCCCACCTGATAGGAGTAGGGCACCCAACCGGCATCCACCACCGCACGGGACGCACCGGGCGCCCCTTTCACCAGCTTGGCCAGGGTCTCGATCATCTCGTACTTATCGGCATCGCCGAGACCACGACCACCGGACACCACGATGGCGGCCTCGTCCAGCTTCGGGCCGCTGCTCTCCTCGACGAACCGCTCCTTCACCGTGGCCGACCCGGTGTCGCCGAGATCGCCCACGGCGATCTCAATGACCTCGGCCGGACCGCCGCCCGATTCCTCGGCGACGAACGACTTGGGGCGCACCAGGAAGATGGCGGTACCGCTGTCGGTGAAGCCTGTCGTCACGTCGGTGGTTCCACCGAACACGGGCTCGGAACCCAGCAGGCGGTCACCATCGGCGACCAGGTCCACGACGTTGGTGATGACCGGACGATCGATCTTGGCCGAGAGGCGACCTGCCACGTCACGACCGTCGTAGGAGGTGGAGCAGATCACCACGTCGGGACCGGTGCCGGCCTCCACGGCCCCGGCGATCGCCGAGGCGATGCGGGGACCGCCGAGCGACCCTTCGATCGGGCCGATGGTGTGGACTGCGGTGGCGCCGTGGGCGCCCAACACCCCGGCCACGGCAGCGGCGTCGCCGGACATGACGACCTCCACCGTGTCGGCCAACTGGTGGGCCTTAGTGAGTAGTTCCAACGTGGAGGCGGTGACACCCGCATCGGTGGCCTCGCCGAACACCCAGATCTTCGAGATTCCCATCACGAACTCCTAAAGGACCTTGAGGTCGTCCAGGAACGCCAGGATGCGCTCATGGGCGTCGCCCTCGTCATGGACAACCTGGCCGGCATCCCGGGCGGGAGCGACGGCCACGTCAGTGATCTCCTGGCGGGCTCCGGACCAGCCGACGGTCGCAGGATCGATGCCTAGGCCGGCGAGGTCCAACTCGTCGACGGGCTTGTTCTTAGCTCCCATGATCCCCTTGAAGGAGGGGTAGCGGGGCTCGACCACACCGGCCGTCACCGAAACGACGGCCGGCAGCGGGCACTCCACCTGGTCGAACCCGGCCTCGGTCTGGCGCTTCACCGTGGCGACGCCATCGGTCACCTCAATCTCCTTGCCGAACGTCACCGACGGAAGGCCCAGGAGTTCGGCGATCTGGACCGGAACCGTGCCGGTGTAGCCGTCGCTGGACTCGGTTGCGGTCAGGACCAGGTCGGGCTCGCAGCGCCGGATGGCGGCGGCCAGTACCTTGGCGGTCGAAAGGGCGTCGGATCCGGCAAGTGCCTCATCGCTGACCAGCACGGCGCTCGCCGCTCCCATGGCCAGAGCGGTGCGCAGGCCGCCGACCTCATTGTTTGGCGCCATCGAGACGAGCCTCACCTCACCTTCACCGGCGGCGTCCACCAACTGCAGGCCCATCTCGACCCCGTAAGAGTCGGACTCATCCAAGATGAGCTTGACGTCCCGCTTGAGGGTCCTCGTTTCGGGATCCAGCGCACCGGGGTCCGCCGGATCGGGAATCTGCTTGACACATACCACGACGATCATGCCGAGGAGTGTGCCCTGCAAAGGGATCAACCAGACCATCCGCGCACAGGGTTTTGGAAGCAGTATTCGGTCACCCGGACCGACCGGCGCCTGACCCGACCTATGGTTCGGCGATGGCCCAACCAGACCAGGTCATGTGGATGGAGGGATTCCCACCGCCACCGGAAGCCCGCATCCGACCGATGGCGCGAGGCCCACGGCCAGGTCCCGGCCATCGACCGCCAGTCCGGCATCGTCGTGGACCACATGGGTTCAGCCCCACGACCCCCCTCTACCCTGCTGGACAGCGTGATGCAGCCCCTGCTGGACGCCATGATCGCCGCCGTCGGATGAGGAGCCACCGGTGAAGCTGCTTCTGATCGTGAACCCGTCGGCCTCGTCGGTGACCGCACGCACCCGCATCGTCATCCAGAAGGCCCTCTCGGCGGACCATCGCCTGGAGGTGGCGGCTACCACCCGCCGGGGCCACGCCACGCGGCTGGCCCAGAGCGCCGCCAACGACGGCATGGACGTGGTCGTGGTCCTGGGCGGCGACGGCACGCTGAACGAGGCCGCCAACGGCCTGGTGGGGACCGATACGGCCCTGGCGGCACTGCCCGGCGGGTCGACCAACGTCTTCGCCCGCACCATCGGCCTACCGGATGACGCCGTCGAGGCCACGGGCGCCCTGCTGGACGCCATCGAGGCCGCTTCCATCCGTCGGATCGGCCTTGGAGCCATCAACGACCGGTACTTCCTGTTCCACGCCGGCATCGGCTTCGACGCCGCCGTGGTCGAGCAGGTGGAGCGCCGCGGTGGCCTGCTCAAGCGGTTCGCCGGGCATCCACTGTTCATCGCCGCCACCGTCGACACCTGGGTCCGCCACTACGACCACCGGCGGCCCGCTTTCCGGGTCGCCAGCCGAAGCCTGGGGCAGTCGGAACCACCCGATCCGGCAACGGGCGTTCCGGGCATGTTCACCGTGTGCCTGAACACCGACCCGTACACCTACCTGGGAACCCGGGGCCTGTCGCTGGTCCCCGAGGCGACGCTGGACACACCGCTAGCCATCGTCACGTTCCGGTCGCTCTCGCCCGGGAGGCTCCTACCGGTGCTCGCCGGGGCCCTGGGGATCGGACGGGTGACCGCAGGGTCCAGCTCCTCGATCGACGTGAGGACCGATGTGGTGGAGGCCGCCGTCAGCGCGTCGCGTCCGGTGCCATGGCAGGTCGACGGCGACCACCTGGGCGAGGCCACGACCCTCTTGGTCAGGCATGAACCCGATGCGCTGGACCTGGTGGTGCCCCTCGCCTCAGCCGCCTTCGGCTGAGGCCCCACCCCGCTTCCTTCACATGACTCCTCAGCCGTCGAGGTGTCCGTCGATCACCGAACGTGCCAACCCCGGTCGGTTGGTGATTATGCCGTCCACCGCCCAGTCGGCCAGATGGGTGATCCGATCAGGCTCGTCGACCGTCCAGACCACGACCCTCAGACCCCGCTCGCGGGCCGACACGACGATGGACTCGTCAACCAGGGCATCCCACAGGCACACCGTCGGGTGCCCGTGCGCCACCGTCCGGTCCAGCGTCATGTCGGCGCCGAGCCGTGCCACCACCAACCATCCGGTGGGCAGCGAGGGTTCGGCTGCCCGGATGCGGTCCACCGCCGTGATGTCGAACGAGGAGACCAGCAGCTGGTCGATCGGTCGGTAGGCGCCCACCAGGCCGGCAACCGCCTCGCAGACCAGGTCGGAGGCGTCGTGGTCCGGTTCACCTGGGAGGTTCTTCACCTCCACGTTCACCCCCATGCCCTCGCAGGCCTCCAGTGCCTCGGCCAGGTTCAGGACGTCGGTGGGCGCATCGCAGGCCATGACCTCGCGCACCAGGCGGCCATCGGCGTAGTGGGCATCGTGGTTGACCACCAGGACGTCGTCGGCCGAGAGTCGGACGTCCAGCTCCACCCAGTCGGCACCCTGGAGCCGGGCCTCGGCGAATGCCGCCTCCGAGTTCTCCGGCCTGTCGTACGAGGCGCCACGGTGGGCCAGGACCAGCGGCCGCCCGTCGTTCACGAGGCTGGTCACGAGGGCCTCCGTGCATGGATGCCCGACGCGGCCGGTCGACCGTTCACGTAGCCGACCCTAGGGCGATGTCCCGGGTCAGGTGGTCGGATCATTGGCGTTGCCCCAAGGTCCGACCAGGCAGGCTGCCGGCACCCACACCTCGGCCATGGTCCCGCTCCCCCCCTCCACCGACAGCAACCTGATCCGGCCACCCAACTCACCCTCCACGAACGTGCGCACGATCGTCAGGCCCAGGCCGGTCGCCTCAGCAAGGTCGAAGCCCTCCGGTAGGCCCACCCCGTCGTCGACCACCCGGACGGAAAGGCCGTCGGGCCGTCGGTCCAACTCGATGCGGACTTGGCCTGGGGGAACCGGGCCATCCGGGGAATCCCCGTCGGGCACCCCGGCATCCGACGGGAAGGCGTGGTCCACGGCATTCTGGAGGAGTTCGGTGAGGACCACAGCCATCGTCGTCGTGACCTGCCCCGGCAGCACGCCCGCATCGCCGGTCACGGTGAAGGCCAGGGGCCGCAGGGGCGACGACACGCTCTCCTCCACCACGCGGACCAGCGGGCGCACGATCTCCGAGAACGCCACGTCATCCTCGGCACTCTGGGCGAGCGTCTCGTGCACCACCGAGATCGCCCCGATGCGTCGCACGGACTCGCCGAGCGCCGCCCTCGCCTCATCTCCCTTCAGGCGCCGTGCCTGGAGGCGCAGCAGTGACGAGATCGTCTGCAGGTTGTTCTTCACCCGGTGGTGGATCTCCCGGATCGTGGCGTCCTTGGACACCAGTTGGCGATCCCGCCGACGCAGCTCGGTCACGTCGCGGACCAGCACGATGGCGCCCGTGGCCAGCCCCGACTCCAGGAGTGGAAAGCAGTGGCTGACCACCGCCACCTCGTCGTGCCGCTCCATATCGTCGATCACGGCGGATCGACGGGCGAAGGCGGCACGCAGCATCGACGAACCCAGCCCCGTGTCGTCGAACCGGGCCCCTGTGACGCCCCGGGTCATTCCGAGGCGGTGGAGGAGTGAGACGGCGTTGGGGGATGCGAACTCGACTCGACCGTTCGAGTCGACCAGGAGGAGGCCGTCGCCCACCCGCGGCGTCCGGTGGCGAAGGCGTTCCTCATCGCGGTAGGGGAACTCACCGGCCTCGAGCATCCTGGCGAACCGGTCGAACACGGTCAGGTAGGTCCGCTCCTGCTCACTGGTCGGACGATCGACGGGCCGTATCCGCTCCCGCGCCAGCACGGCGAGGGTCGTATCGAGGCGTCGGACCGGCACGGCGAGCAGGTTCACATCCCTGTCGGCTCCAACGTTGACCGTTCCGGACATCGTGGAACCGGTCGAGAACGCCTCGGCCACGAGCGGCCGACGACGCGGCTCGAAGGACTGGCCCACCAGGTCCGCCCGGTAGAGGGTGGTACCGGTGGTCGGTCGAACGTGCCCCAGGAGTACCACCGGAGCCACGGGATCACCGCGCCTACGGCCGTAGAGGAGCAGGTCGGCGAAGGAGAGGTCCGCTAGGAGCCCCCAGATGCTTACGAGGTCCTGGAGGTGCCCCACCTCCACCTCGTCGAGGTCTGTATGCGAACGGGCCAGGTCGGCCAGCGTCGCCAAGTTCCGACCCCGCTGTCAGCGGTCAGCCGAAGCCGACCGGGTTGTCGGATCCGGGGGCGCCGATGTCCACGTAGGCGATCTTCCCGGCGGGCACGCCCACCTGGCGACCCCTGATGTCGGTCAACCACAGCACCGGGCCACCGCCGGCCACCGTCGCATCCACCTCGGACCGCAGGGCGGCCACGTCGGTGTCGTCGGCCAGTTCGACCCTGATCTCCTTCGGGTTGTCGGTAACACCGATTCGCAGGTCCACGTCACGCTCCTCCGGGGTATCCGGTACTTGTCCGAGCCACAGGCTCAGATGATCCTGAGTTCCTTGTGCCGACGCTTCGTCGGCTTCATGTCCACGTCGATCGTCCTGGCGATCTCGGCGAACAACGCTCCCACCTCGGTCGATGGATCTCCCGCTACCGGCCGTCCGTTGTCGGCACCATCGCGCAGAGCAGGCACGAGCGGCACCTGCCCGATCAGGGGTACCTCCAGGCGGTCAGCCAGGGCCTGGCCGCCGCCCGCTCCGAACAGTTCGTAGCGGGCGCCGTCGTCGCCGGTGAACCACGACATGTTCTCGATGATGCCGTGGACCTTGAGGTTGACCTTCTCGGCCATGAACGCCGCACGCTGGGCCACCGTCTGCGCGACCACCTGGGGGGTGGTCACCACGTACATCTCGGCCGTCGGGAGGAAGCCGGCCAGCGAGATCGAGATGTCACCGGTACCGGGGGGCAGGTCGACGAGCAGGTAGTCGGGCTCGTCCCAGTAGACGTCGGTCAGGAACTGCTCCAGGGCCTTGTGGAGCATCGGGCCACGCCAGATGATCGGCTGGTCCTCCTCGGCGAAGAAGCCCATGGAGATGCAGCGCACGCCGTGGGCCTCCGGCGGAATGAGCATCCCGTCTATGACCGTCGGCGGGCGTGACACGCCCAGCATCCGCGGGATGGAGAAGCCCCACACGTCGGCGTCCACCACCGCCACGTCCCGATCCCGTCCGGCGAGGGCGACAGCCAGGTTGGTGGTCACCGACGACTTGCCGACACCGCCCTTGCCCGACGCGATCAGAAGCACCCGGGTCGTCGAGTTGGCCTCGGCGAACGGAACTGCACGGCCCTCGGAATGGCCGTAGGTGGAGTTGGTTCCCGCCGTGGCCGATGGATCCCCGTGGAGGCGCTCCCGGAGCTCACCCAGCTGCTCGTCCGTCATCACAGTGAAGTCGACCCTGACTGCCTCCACCCCATCCAGGAGCAGGACGGCGCTGCCCACCGACTCTTGGATCTCCACCTTCATTGGGCACCCGGGCGCCGTCAGGGCGATCTGCACCTCGATCCGAGGTCCATCCACGTGGATCCCACGGACCATGCCGAGGTCCACGATGCTCCGACGGAGTTCGGGATCCTGGACGGGCCCAAGGGCCTCCATGACCTGCGTTTCGGTGACCGTCACGGGTGCTCCTCGGCTGCGGTGGGACCTGGCCCACCCTCGGTTCTCACCGGCATCCACCGGGGAGCCAGCCTAACGACCGGTACCGCCGGCTGATCCGACCAGATGACCGGGGAGCCGGGTTCTGTAGAATAGCCGTGTGGACGGACCCCCCCTCACGGCCACCGAGTTCGCCTCGGCGGTCACCGCGATAACCAGTGCCTTCGGCGATCCGACTCGCCGAAACATTTACCTGCGTGCCCGCGACACTGAGCACGGGATGACCGCTGTCGACACGGCCGAGGCATTCGACCTCCACCCGAACGTGGCACGCCACCACCTGGACAAGTTGGCTGCCGGCGGCTACCTGGAGGTCGTGGTGGAACGCCACGAAGGTGCCTCGGCCGGACGGCCGTCGAAGTCCTACCGGGTCAGCGACCCCGGATCCGCACTCGAGGTGCCGGTCCGTCAGGACGCCGTCCTGGTGAGCCTCCTGGGTCGGGCCCTCAGCCTCCTGCCGTCCGCCCAGGCTGAAGCGATGGCCGAGGAGGTCGGTGCCGAGGTGGGTCGCAGCATGGCTGAGGCCATCGGAGAACACGAGGTGCACCGTTCGTTCCAGTCGGCGCTCCAGGTCGTGGCGGAGGCACTCACCGCACACGGCTTCGCCGCCAGGGCGGAACGCATCGGCGACGACCGCCTGCGAATCGTCTCCGAACACTGTCCCTTCGGAAACGTCGCCATCGAACACCCGGTGATCTGCGCCGTGGACCGTGGCCTCGTGACGGGCATGCTGAGCGCCCTCTACGGCAAGACGACGGCCGAGATGCGGTCCTCACTTCCCATGGGTGATTCCGTGTGCACCACCGACGTGACGATCTGAAGCCGCAGACCCACCCCGAGCCCGTCCAACCGTCTTGACCCGCCACTGCCTCGACCACGCCTCGACGTTGCCGCTACGCCCCGTGTCGGCTGCAGCCATGGCTGCGGCGCTCACGGGCGCCGTCGGAGATCCGGGATGGATCCACCACGATGGCATGGTCGCCCGCCATGCCGTGGACGCCGCCCTGAAAGCCCTCGCCGGCCTCCGGTCCCTGCGATGACGATCCTCCTGGTACGACATGGATCCGCAGGCGACCCCTATCGCTGGTCGGGCGACGACGTCGACCGGCCATTGGACGCCGCCGGGGCGACCCAGGCGATCCGGCTGGATGGCGTCGTCTCCGAAATGGGCCTACCAGTCACCAGGGTCCTGAGCAGTCGCGCCACCCGGTGCCTACAGACGGTGGGACCGCTGAGCGAACGTCACGGGGTCCATACCGAGGTTGAGGACGACCTGTTCGAGGGGGCCGCGGACCGCACCACCCGCCTTGTCCGGGACCTCGCAGGCGCGGCCGAGAACGGGACGGTCACCATCCTTTGCAGCCATTCCGACGTGATCCCCGAGGTCATCCGGGACCTGGCCACCGATGGCGTCGGCCTAAGTGGTGGTCGGGGCTGCGCATACGCATCCATCTGGGAGCTCACGACCACCGACAGCCAGATCGTGCACGCCCACTACCGGTCGACTCCCTGAACCCAAGGCTGGACGGCGCCTCGCCCTGCACCCGCTGCGAGTAAGTCAGGAACCTTCCTTCGGCTGAGGCTCCAGCAGTCCCACCACGACCAGCAGGTCGACCAGATCGGCGGGCTGAACGGCCAGACCGGCGAACCTCGCCAGGTCGACCGCTGCGTCGGCGGCCCGGTCGGCCACGGTGGCCAGCACCACCGCCCGATAGGCGAGGCCGTAAGGGTCCAGGGGGTCCAGAGCCAGGGCCTCGTCCAGGTTCTCCACACCCCTGTCGACCAGTTCCGGTGACCGGGAGGCCACCAGCAGCCACCCCCGTTCGGCGAGCAGGTGGGCGGCATCCGGCCTGGCATCCAGGCCGGAGTCCAACAGCTCCAGGGCGACCAGCAGGTCGCCTGAGGCGGCCAGGCCGGTGGCGATCCGCTGGCGGAGGCGGCTGGCCGCCAGCAGGTCGCCGACTATGGGCGAAGCCTCCAGGCCATCCAGCGCGACGAGGTCCTCGGCAGCCCCGGCGTGGTCCCCGTCGGCATGACGCTGCGAGGCCCTGAAGACGCGGACGTCCGGATACGTCGGATCCACGGCCACGGCCTCATCCAGGTCTGAACGCCCCGGGGCCTCGTCACCGGCCCTCCAGTGCGACCAGCCCCGGTAGGCCAGGGCCTCGACGTTGGACGGCTGGATCTCAAGCACCCTGGAGTAGAGGGAGATGGCCTCGTCGGGTGACGCCACGCCGGCATCGACGAGGAGGGTGCGGGTCGACGAGCGGATGTCGCCACTCAGCGTGTCGCCCGCTAAACGGTCACCGGCTGAGCGGGCTACGAGGACCCCGGCCAGGACCACGACGACCGCCACCATGGCCAGGACGACGGGTCGTCCCGGCGCAGCCGAGCCACCGGTGATGCGACCCTGCCACCGCCTGATGGACACCGCCGCGCCGGCCATGGCCGTGCCGCCCACCAGGACCGGCAGGACCCACACCAGGCCGACCAGGCCGTCGCCACTTGGCGTGTAGTCAATGTCCTCGCCGAACCTCGTCACCAGCATCGACCTGATCTCGGCATCGGTGCGGCCACGGTCCACCATGGTCCTGATGGTCGAACGGATGGTGCGTGCGATCGGCACATCGGACTCGCCAAGGGACTGCCCCTGGCACACCGGGCAGGCGAAGTCACCGGCAAGGTCGTGGACGCGATCGGCGTTGGTGAGCGGTGGCCGATCCGCCAACTCAGAGCCAACCAGGCTCCCGACCACGACGATGGCGACCAGCAGCCAGGCAAGGCGCAGGTTCCGGTCTCCGGGCCTCACGAGACGGCCGCCACGGCACGAGCAAGGAGGTCGTCCAACTCCTCCATCTCCACGCCGCCGATCACCTTGGCCGCAACGTGGCCCGAGGGCGTGACCAGGTACGACTCCGGGACCCCGACCACCCCCCAGTCCACGGCTATACGCCCCGTATCGACGGTCAGCACGGGCCAGTCGCCCCCATTCTCGGCGAAGAAGGCGGCCACAGCCGATGGCCTGTCGTCGAATGCGACGGTGACGAGCCTCACGTCGCCGGCCTCGGCGTGTGCGGCAGCGAAGGCCACCAGTTCGGGATGCTCCCTGATGCACGGCACGCACGTCGTGGAGAAGAAGTTGACGACCACCCAGCGACCCCGTTGGTCATCCAGGTCCCAGGAGGAACCATCCAGCGTCACACCGACCACCGCAGGTGCCACCGCTCCGACCAGGTGTGTCGTCATCCTGTCCCGACTCGTGTCACGGGTGGCGAACACGGCGATGAGGAGAGCCAGCACGAGGCCCACGGCCATCGCCGTCGTCCTGACGGAGTTCACACCGTGATCCCGTCCGGAAAGCCTTCAACTACCTCGCTGGCGGCACGTCTTCTACGACCATCGGTAGTAGGCACTGCCGCCAGGGCCGTCCCGACCGCCATCACCGCTCCTCCGACCCACAGCCAGACCACGAGGGGCTGGACGGTGACGCGCACGACCGTGGTGGTCGACCCTTCGTCGGGCACCGCCAGGACGGCCAACTGCAGGTCGTCGCGGAGGGTGGACCGGGTGGCCGGGGTCCCGATGGTCTGACCACCGAAGGGGAACGTGCTGATGGCTGGGAGGTACGTGCGTCCGTCGACCCGGACCGACACGCGGATCTCGGTCTTCGCCGGGAGTTCCACGGTGGTGAGGCCATCGAACACCAACTCGTGTCCGGCGAAGACCGCCCGTTCCCCCGGTCGGTCGAACCTGAACTCGGCCTGCCGGATGAAGGCTGAGGAGCAGGCGAAAGCAACGGCCACCACGGCCACGCCGATGTGGACGACCATGCCACCGCTGGATCGTCCGACCAGGCCCCGCAGACCCCAGGATCTCGCCGCCATACGGAGCTGTCGCACCGCCCCGCCGATCGAGAACCCGGCCAGGCCCACGGCCAACGTCGGAGCCCAGCCCCGGCTCCCCAACCCCACCGCAAGCAGCATGCATGCCGCACCGGCGACAGCCGGCCAGCGCAGACGTTCGGCCATGGTGGCACCAGTCGTGCCCCCCCAGGGCAGGGCCGGCGCCACGGCCATGAGGAACAGCAGGGCAAAGCCGATCGGCATCGTCATCCGCTCGAAGTACGGGTTGCCAACCGAGATCCGGTCCCCATTCGCGGCCTCGACGAGCAGTGGGAACACCGTGCCGAGCAGCACGACGAAGGCGAAGGCCCCAAATAGGAGGTTGTTGACCAGGAACGCCGCAGTCCGCGAAACCGGCGAATCGATGGAACCGACAGTCCTCATGGAATCGCCCCGCCATGCGATGAGGCCGACGGTGGTCGCCACCACCAGGCCGAGGAACCCCAGCAGCATCGGTCCGATACCCGACTCGGTGAAGGAGTGGACCGACTCCAGCACTCCCTACCGGGTGATGAAGGTTCCGAGAATGGTCAGCGAGAACGTTGCGCAGAGTAGCGAGAGGTTCCACACCCGCAGCATCCCCTGGCGCTCCTGGACCATGACCGAGTGGAGGTATGCGGTGCCGGTCAGCCATGGCAGGAAGGAGGCGTTCTCCACCGGGTCCCAGGCCCAGTAGCCACCCCACCCCAGGACCTCGTACGACCACCAGGCTCCCAGCAGGATCCCCACCGTCAGGCAGCCCCAGGCCATCAGCGTCCAGCGTCGGGCCTCCAAGAGCCAGCCCTCCCCCAACCGGCCGGTGGCGAGGGAAGCCACCGCTAGGGCGAACGGCACGGTGAAGCCCACGTACCCCAGGTAGAGGACCGGCGGGTGGAACGCCATGAGCACGTGGTTCTGGAGCAGCGGGTTGGGCCCCGGACCGTCATAGCCGGCCCACGGCTCAAAGCGTGCGAACGGATGTGCCGGCCCAGCAAGCAGAAGGAAGAAGAACGTGCAGACCACGAACAGCACCAGCAGCGTCCAGCCCACGACCGGATCATCCAGGCGGTGGCGGAACCTCCTCACCACCAGCACCACGTAGCCGACCAGGATCAGGACCCATAGCAGGATCGACCCCTCGAGCGCCGACCAGAGGGTGGCCACGTTGAACAGGGCAGGGGTGCGGTGGCTGCCGTGTTCCGCCACGAAGGCGACCGTGAAGTCACGGGTGATGAGCGCCCGCTCCATGACCGCCACCTGGCCGACCGCAGCGACGGCCAGCAGCGCCACCCAGGCCCAGGACCGGACCACGAAGGCGGGACTCCGGGTTGCGAGGCCCCAGGACACGCTGAGGAGGCCGGCCACCGAGGCGGACAGCCCGAGGACTACGAATGCGGTACCCAGGGTGGCGTTCAACCGGCGGCCCCACAGGGCGCCAACTCGGCACCATCCGCCCGGTAGTCGTTGTCGTGCTTCACCACCATGTGGTCGGTACGCAGGTACCAGCCGTCACCAGCCGCATTGGAGAGGCCATCCAGGGCGGTTGGCCTGCCAGCGGTCCAAGCCCCCTGGAGCACCACTGGGACGCCCGGTTGGAACAGCTCGGCAGGATCGCCCTGGTGGACCACATCGGCCAGCACGTCGCTAGCGCACAGCGTGAACACGACGGCGGATCCGCCGTCCGACTCCGTGACCACGAGGCCGGGCTGCGGGGTTCCGACCACGCGGAACCGGCCGTCGCCCAACTCGGAACGCAACTCGACCGCCTCGGCCACGTCGTAGAAGAACAACGAGGCATCGCCCAGCGTTCGCAGCAGTACGAAGACCATGCCACCCACGAGCAGCAGCAGCAGGGTGAGGGCGCCGCGTCGCGTACCTGCCGCAGGCCTGGCGGGTCGGGGCGTGAGATCGAAGGACGGTGGTTCCGGCCCGGCGTCGTCAGTCACGGTCTGTCCCGGGTGACTCCAGCCACCTGCGGCGGTCCTCGGGTACCAGGGCGATCAGGGAACGGCCGCGTCGGACCAGGCGAACTGCGTACCCACCCAGCACCACCAGCGAGATGCCCCAACCCGCCATCAGGTATCCGAGGTGGGTCATGGCGACGCCTCCCCGACCTGTTCATCGGTGACCCCGATGGCGGCGTCAAGCTCGTCGGCCGACGTCTCGGAGCGACGGTCGGCGATGGCCGACCCGACCGCGTGATCGATCGCCGCCCGCTCCAGCCATCCGACCCGGAACCTCTGCAGCGTCAACCACCAGACCACCAGGCCGAAGGTCAGGAAGCTGAACATGAGGGTGAACAACGTGAGGTCCTCGATCTTGAGTTCCTCCAGCGTGGACCTCTGGTGGAGCGTGCGGTTCTCCCACCATGCCACCGAACGGTTGACGAGCGGTATGTCCAGCACCGCCACGAGGGCCACCACGGCCGCCTGACGCTCCTGGCGCCGGGGGTCTGTGGTGGTACGGCGCAGGGCCAGGTATCCGGCGAACAACAGGAACAGCACCAGCGTGGTCATGAGGCGAACGTCGCCCCACTCCCACCACGTGTTCCAGACCGGGCGACCCCAGATGGACCCGGTCACCAGCACCAGGCCGCACAGCACGGTGCCCACCTCCGCCGTCGAGTGGGCCATCACGTCCCACCAGGGGGTCCGCTTCACCAACACCCCGACGCTGGCCGCGGCACACAGCATGAACGAGGCGTACATGAGGACGGCCATCGGTACGTGCAGGTACAGCATGCGGACGGCGTCGAACTGGCCGAACTCCTCACCGGTGGTGGGGTGGATGCGGACGTCCGGCCCGGTCAGGAAGAAGGCCAGCACGCCGAGGACCACGAGGCTCGCCAGGGCGACGCAGCCCAGGAGGCGCGAGCCGCGCGATCCCGTGGTGCCTGGTCTCTCGTCTCGTCCGGCCATCAGGGCTCCCGGTCAGTCCTCGATCAACACGCCATGGGCCAGTGCGCCGACCACGGTGGCGATCAGGGCGGCCACGGCCAGTAGCCCGGTCCAGGCCCAACCGTCAACCGCCACGGCCCCGAGGGCATCGTCGAACGCCCGGGTGGCCCCGATCAGCACCGGCGCCAGTACCGGAAGCAGGAGGATGGGCAGGAGGGTCTCCCGCACCCCCAGCCCCGAGGCCAGCGCGCCGTAGAGGGTACCTGCAGCCGCCACAGCGACCCCGGCCAGCAGCCCGGCGACCACCAGCAGCACCGGATCCACGACCTGCACCCCGTAGAGCACTAGCAGGCCGCCAAGCAGGACCACCTCCAGCACCACCAGCTGCACGAACACGGCCGTTGCCTTGCCGATGAACAGGGCAGCTGGTGGAAGGCCCGACATCCGCAGCGCGTCGAGGGTCCCGTCTGACTGCTCTAGGGCCGCCGACCTGTGGACCGCCAGCAGGGCACTGAGCAGCACCGCCACCCAGAACAGGCCCGACGCGAACGTCCGGAGAGTGCGGTGGTCGGCATCCAGGGCGAAGCCGAACAGCACGAGCACCAGCAGGGCGAACGGCACCACCTGACCGATCACCACGCGAGACTGGAACTCGATCCTTAGGTCACGGGCCGCCACCAGCCGGGCGTCCCCCAGGAACCTGCGCACTTCAGACACGGGGCCCTCCCCCGTCGGCTGGACCTATGTCATCCACCACCACCCCGCCTGAGATGGTCACCACCCTCGGGCCCAACCCGGCGACGCGTTCCAACTCGTGGGAAGAGACCAGCACCGTGACGCCGGCTGCCACGGCATCGCCGACCAAGGCGTCGACCACGTCCCGGCCCGACTGGTCGAGGCCCGCATGGGGCTCGTCCAGGAGCCACAACTCAGGTCGTCTGACGACGAGGGCAGCCAGCGACGCCCTCCGCCGCTGCCCGGCCGACAGGGCGTGGACCGGCAGCCCCAGCAGCCTCTCGGAAAGTCCCATGCGGAGCAGCGCAGAGGCCACCCGTTGGGTGGCCTCTGCGACGGTCAACCCCGCTGCCCGAGCCCAGAAGTACACGTTCTGGGTGACCGTCAGGTCGGCGTAGAGGCCGGTGGAATGGCCCAGGAGGGCGACCCGCCTGCGGACCGACCGACGTTCATGGACGAGATCGTGGCCAAGTACCTCGACGGACCCTGACTCGGGTCGTATCAGGCCGGCACAGAGGCGCAGCAGGGTGGTCTTGCCGGCCCCGTTCGGCCCCCGTAGCAGCACGACCTCACCGGATTCCACGGTGAGGTCGACCCCGGCGAGGGCCGGGAAGTTCCCAAGCAGCGCCACCGCTCCTCGTAGCTCGACCACCGGCACCCCGCCACGGTACCGGTCGCCCATACCCTGACCCCATGCCCGCACTCCGGACTACTGGTCGACGGTTGTTCGCATCGACTGCGATGGTGGTCCTGCTGGCCGCCTGCACGGACGATCCATCCGCCCCGGCCTCGCCGACCGCCGATCCCGGGGCGGCCACCACCTCGATCCCGGAGACTCGACCCACCCTCGCCGACGAGAGCATTCCGAACTGGGTGGGCGACGTGGTGAACCTCCACGACCTGGAGGACGGCTCCTGCTTCAACCGCTACTCGTGGGTCCAGGACGACCGACAGGTCGAGATCGACACCCGTGTGCCGTGCATCGGCCCCCACCAATACGAGGTCTACCTCCGGACCGAGCACCCGGCCCGGGCCGGCGCCCCGTGGCCGGGCGACCGAGAGATGGAGGCGTTCGCCAGGACCCAGTGCTACGGGGCCTTCGCCGATTTCGTGGGCGAGATCTACGAGTTGTCGGAACTGGAGCTCGGGTACCTGACCCCGACCAGGGCCGACTTCGAGCACGAGAAGGCCCGGTTCCGCGGAATCCACTGCTACGTGCAGCGTGGCGACAGCGAGGAAATGGTCGGCTCGGCAAGGGACAGCCGTCGCTGACCCCGACCGGGGATGCGTCAGGCTGCAGCGGCGTCACGTCGTGCGGCAAGCAGCAGGGCCAGGCCCGTCCACGACTGGGGGACTGCACCCAGGCCCGCACCCGAGTCCGGATTCCAATACTCGGCCAGACCTGAAGCCCACGCTCCGGCAACAGTCGTCCGCGAGAGGTAGGCCGCCACCTCGGAAGAATGCCGATCGGCGGCCAGGACCATTAGATAGGCCAGTTGCGGCCACACGGGCCCGCGCCAGTAGGAATCCGGGTCGAACGTCGGCTCCCCACGATGGACGCCGGTCGGACCGGTCCGACCCCCGTGTGCGGCCGTGTCCGTCAGCTGGCCCATGACGATGGCCGCCCGACCCGGGTCGTCATCGACGAGGAGCGGCAGGAGGCTGTCCAGCGTCCGGACCCTTCCCGACCCGTCGGCCATGGGTCCGGCATCCACCCAGGTGCCGACCTCGTCGGACCACCGCCCCGTCAGCGCCTCCGCCAGCTCGGTCGACCCGGCGACCAGCCGCTCGTCTCCGACTACGGCCGCCAACTCGCCGGCGTTGAAGGCCACGAGGGCGTTGAACCCGACGGAGGCCACCGGGAAATCCGGGTTGGCCACCGGGGAGCCATCCGGACCAATCTGGATCGTCGACACCAGGTGGTTCTTCACCACCGCCCACCGCTTCCGGTCGTAGCCACCGGGGCAGGCGTCGTCCCAACGCGGCGAGTCGTCGCTACCGGTCTCCCACGGGTGGCAGACCAGCAGCAGGCCCGACCGGTCCCGGGCGCGTTGGTCGAGCAGGAAGCGCAGGCCGGCCACCGCCGCCTCCACCACTCGGTCAGGTGGTGGCGAGCCCGCCCGTACCAGTTCGGCCACGGCGTGGCCGTACATGGGCGGTTGCGTGATGGACGAACCGTCCCGACGCCCCCAGAGATCCTCGTGGAATCCAGGATCCCGGGCGTAGTTGATGTGGGGTACGAACCCGGAGGGGGCCTGCGGGCCGAAGACCGCCTCCAACTCGCGCTGGGCGCGCCCTCCCTCGTCCAGCGCCTGCCAGACCAGTACGTGGAAGCAGGAGTCCCATAACCACTGCCACGGATAGACCCTCGAGTTGGGTGCTGCGTAGCCTTCCGGAACCCAGTGGTTCCTGAGCAGTCGTCCAACGGCGGCCCGGATATCGCCGTACGACGGGTCGGGGAGACCATTGCCATCCACCAGCAAGCGTCGCTGCACAATCGTCTCCTTCCGATTCGGGCCCACCGACGGGGTCTCGGTAGTAGCACGTAACTGGGCCGACGCGCTCTTCGGGATGGGATTCGACGTCGACTGGGTGGCCGGCGACGTCGAGCCGGGCTGGGCCGATGACCGGCCACTGACCCTGGTGGAGGGGCTCGGCATCGACGCCGGACCTCCGCCGGATCCAGACGCCCTGGCGGCCGCACTGGCAGGATCCGACCTGGTCGTGGTCGAGAACCTCTGCACCATTCCACTGAATCCCCGGGCCTCGGCGGCTGTGGCCGGGGCACTCCGGGGTCGACCGGCGGTCATGCACCACCACGACCCACCGTGGCAGCGGGACCGATTCGCCCACGTAACCGACCTTCCGCCCGATGACGAAGGGTGGCTGCACGTCACCATTAACGACCTGACCCGCCGGCAGATGGCGGAGCGCGGGATAGCGGCCACCACGATCCGCAATGGCTTCAGGACGGACCCACCAGCCGGCGACCGCCAATCCACCCGTAACCGACTCGGCCTGCCACCCGACGAACTTCTGGTCGTCCACCCGGTCCGGGCCATCCCCCGCAAGGCAGTGGGCCGTGCCGTGGCGATCGCAGAGGAGTTGGGCGCCACCTACTGGCTTCTGGGTCCGGCCGAGGACGGATACGGCCCCGAGCTGGCACGACAGCTGGCGGCCGCCCGCTGCCCTGTCATCCACGCTCCACTGGCCGACCGGGCCGACCTCTACGCCGCTGCCGACGTGGTGGCGTTCCCCTCCACATGGGAGGGCTTCGGAAATCCGCCGGTGGAGGCCTCGCTGGCCCTGCGGCCGGTCGTGGTGGGCCGCTATCCGGTCGCCGACGAGCTGAGGGAGCTGGGTTTCAACTGGTTCGACGCCGATGACCTGGGTCCGCTCCGGGCCTGGCTGGGGTCACCCCCGGAGCGGCGACAGTCGTTGCTGGCCGCCGACCGGGCGGTGGCGGTACGCGAGCTCTCGCTGGATCGAATGGCCGATCGTCTGGAATCCCTCCTGTCCACGGCAGGCTGGCTCCCGTGAACACCGTCGGAGACACGTCGCCCCCACACGAGGACCCTGTGCTGGAACGGCGGGCCCGCCTGGCTCTCCTCGCCCGTCTGGGCCAGCGGTTGGGCTACCTGGCGTATGTCGTCTCGATAGTGGTGTTCGCGGTCGGTATGTCCACGGGTTTCACCGACAATGTGGCCACCTCTCTCGTCGCCCTGCTGGTCGCCGGCTCGTTCGTGCTGGCGCCATCGATCGTGCTCCACCACGCGGCGCGGGCGGCAGACCACGAGGACCGCGACAGCTTCGGACACTGACCGGCTCCGTCGGAATCCTCCGCCCGGTTCGCGCTGGCGGGTCGGGTATGCCTACCGTCACGGGATGGTCGCCCGCTCCCGAATGTCGGCAGCCGATCGACGACGACAGATTCTGGACGTCGGCCTTGAGGTGTTCGCCCGCCACGGCTACCACGAGACGTCGATGAGCGCCCTGGCCGCCGAGGCCGGAGTGACCAAGCCGGTGCTCTACCAGCACTTCGCCTCCAAGCACGACCTGTTCGAGGAACTGCTGTCAGAGACCGGCGACCGCCTGATGCGCGCTATAGAGGCCTCCGAGGTGGAGGACACGCCGCGTCGACGGGTAGAGGCCGGCTTCCGGTCCTTCTTCAGGTTCTTCGAGGAGCGGCCTGCGGCCTTCACCCTGCTCTATGGCACCAGCCTCGCCGTCGACCCGGACTTCCGTCGGGACGCCAGGCGGGTCAGGGACACGTTCGCCGAGTACCTCGCCGGCCTCATCCAGACGGTGGACCACGAGTCGGCGCTGGCCATGGCCGCGGGGATCAACGGGTTGTCCGAGGGGATGATCCGCCACTGGATGCACGAGGAGGACCCACGTCCCGCCGAGGAGATGGCGGCGCTGGCCGCCCGCCTGGCGTGGGGCGGCCTCAAATCGCTGGCCTGAGGGCAGAGGAGGCCGGGACGACAGCGACCCGGGGCCGGCGACCGGACCAGCTCCAATCAGTCGAGGGGTACCGGCGAGATGTCTATCGGCACCTCTGGCAGGTCACCCGCCACTATCGGCGCCAGGTGCTCGCGTAGCAGCGCCGGCAGGACCGGCTGGGTGGATGCCAGGAGGTCGTCCAGCGTCCACCAGCGCGCACCCATGAACGCCGCTGCCTCCAGGGCCTCGAGATGCCTGGGTCGGTACTCTCCGCCGTCGCACCACGCCACGTGGATCTTCTCGTAGCTGTCAAAGAAGTAGCCACCGAAGGTGAACTGGACGTGCTGCGTCCAGATCACCGGACCCATCTCAACGTCCTCTATGCCGGTCTCTTCGACGAGTTCTCGGGCGGCTGCCGTGGCCGAGTCCTCACCCCGGTCGATTCCCCCTCCGGGGATCTCCCACCAGGCGGGCTTGTAGGGATCCAGCGGATCCTCGGCGTTGACCATGAAAATCCGCCCGTCGCCATCAAGGAGCACCACCCGGGCAGCCGGTCGTCTGAGGAACATGGGCGGCGAACCTAGTTGCGAATGGATGGGCCCAACCCTTACGGGCGGCCCGTCATCGGCATTCAGCGCAGCGGCCCAACATGTCGAAGCGGTGGGCGTCCACCCGGAACCCTCCGTCGGCCGCCACCTCCACCAGGGCTGCGACCTGCTTCTCGAACTCGTCCGGCACGTGGAAGTCCTCCACCCGACCGCAGGAATCGCAAACCAGGTGGTGGTGGTGTCCGGTCAGGGACTCGTGCAGCTCGAACCGGGAGCGATCGTCGCCGGCATCGACACGTCGAGCCACCCCGACGTCGACCAGCTCGGCCAGGTTGCGGTACGCGGAACTCTGGGCCAGCCGCCGGCCGGCATCGACCGCCAGGATCTCGGAAAGGGTCAGTGGCCGACCGGCGCCGGCCATCACCTCGACCACGGCGTAGCGGGATCGGCTGTAGCGCATCCCGGCGACGCGTAGCCGGCGACCCACCGTCACGTGCAGGTCGTCAATGACCCCTTCGTGCACGTCCGGGTGGTCGTCGTACATGGGCGCCAAGCCTATGCCAGGCCAGCGAGTACCGGGAATCCATGAGAACGAGTTGGGACCGCCTCAGGGACGGCGGTGCATCAGGGCATTACGGCGGGTCCGGCAGACCAGCTCGTCACGTTGGTTGTGCGCCCGGTGCTCGAAGGTCACGATGCCGGCATCGGGACGCGACCCGGATGCCCTGGCGGCCACCACCTCGGTCTCGAACCTCAACGTGTCGCCTATGAACACCGGTGCCGGGAACGCCGACTCGTCGAACCCCAGATTGGCGACCGTGGTTCCCAGCGTGGTGTCGCCGACGCTCACTCCAACCACGAGGCCGAGCGTGAACAGGCTGTTGACCAGGCGTTCCCCGAACTCCGTGGCCGCAGCGAACGTGGCATCCAGGTGCAGGGGCTGGGGGTTGTGCGTGAGGGCACAGAACATGATGTTGTCGGCCTCAGTGACCGTGCGGGTGAGGGCGTGGCGAACCACCAGACCCACGGGGAGTTCCTCGAACCAGCGGCCCCCCGCTCCATCCACCGGTTCCACGATGCCATCACCGTCCATGGGTGCAGTCTGGCCGACCGGTACCGGCACCGCAGAGACGGACCTAACCTCCGGGCGATGATCGCACCCCTCTGGACTCCCGATGCGCATCGCCGTTCCACGAGCCAGGTCGAGGAGTTCCGCTCAGCCGTGGGCGTAGATGGCGGTTACCGGGATCTCCACCGATGGTCGGTCGAACACCCCGGCGACTTCTGGCAGGCGGCCTGGGAACATCTCGGCGTAGTAGGCGACCCGGGTTCCCTACCGATCCTCTCCACCGGGAACCATCCGACTGGCACCCGCTTCTTCCCCGACGGCCACCTGAACTTCGCCGAGAACCTCCTGCACGACGCCGACGACTCGCCGGCGATCCTGTATCGGGGAGAGGACGGCTTCCGCCGGGACCTCTCGCGCAGTGACCTGCACGACCTCGTAGCGCGGATCCAACAGGCGCTCCTGGAACTTGGAGTGGAGCCCGGTGACCGGGTGGCGGCGTGGCTACCCAACATCCCCGAGACCTACGCCGTGATGCTCGCCTCGGCATCCATCGGAGCCGTGTTCTCCTCCACCTCCCCCGACTTCGGTACCGAGGGGGTACTCGACCGGTTCGGACAGATCCGACCTGTCGTGCTGTTCGCCACGGACGGCTACCACTACGCCGGACGCCACCACGACGTCACCGGCAGGCTGGGCGACGTGGTGGCGGGCCTACCCACCCTGCGACGGGTCGTGGTCGTCGGCGGCGGCGCTGCCACACCGCTACCCGGTGGCTGCGTCGCCCTCGAGGCGTTCCTGGAACCGCATGCGGCAGGGCTGGTCCGGTACCTGGACCTGCCCTTCGACCACCCCCTCTACATCCTGTACTCGTCGGGAACCACCGGGAAGCCCAAGTGCATCGTCCACCGGGCCGGTGGGATCCTCCTCAAGCACCTGGTCGAGCACCGCCTCCACTGCGACGTCCGTGCCGGCGACCGGGTCTTCTACTTCACGACGGCGGGCTGGATGATGTGGAACTGGCTGGCCTCCGGCCTGGCGGCCGACGCCGCTCTGGTCCTCTACGACGGATCGCCGTTCCATCCTGACGGCAACCGACTGTTCGACCTCGTCGACGACTGTGACGTGACGTTGTTCGGCGTGTCGGCCAGGTTCATCGACTCGGTGGCCGGGGCCGGACTGCGTCCGATCCGGACCCACGACCTCGGCAGCCTGAGGACCATCTGCTCCACCGGTAGCCCCCTAAGCCCCGAGGGCTTCGCGCACGTCCACGCCGACTGGAAGGCAGACGTCCACCTTGCGTCGATCTCAGGCGGCACCGACCTCTGCGGCTGCCTCGTGGGCGGCCAGCCGACCGGACCGGTCCACGCAGGCCAGATCCAGGGCCCGATGCTGGGCATGGACATCGACGTGGTGGACGAGGAGGGCTCCACCGTCGGACCCGGCACGCGTGGCGAGTTGGTGTGCCGCTCGGCCTTCCCATCCATGCCGCTCGGGTTCTGGGACGATCCGGGCGACCGGCGCTACCACGCTGCTTACTTCGACCGTTTCCTGGGCATCTGGCACCAGGGCGACTTCGCCGAGCTGACAGCGGAGGGCGGTTTCGTGATCCACGGGCGATCCGACGCCACGCTGAACCCGGGTGGAGTTCGCATCGGCACGGCCGAGATCTACCGACGGGTCGAAGGCCTCCCCGGGATATCCGAAGCCCTGGTCATAGGCCAGCCATGGAAGGGAGACACCCGGGTGGTGCTGTTCGTGGTGACCACCGCCGGAACCAGCCTCGACGACGACCTGTGCTCCCGCATCCGTTCCGAGGTCCGGACGGGAGCCTCGCCACGACACGTGCCGTCGATCATCCTCGAGGTACCCGAGCTCCCCAGGACCCGTTCGGGCAAGTTGGTGGAGCTGGCCGTGAGGAACGTCGTGGAGGGCCTACCGGTGACCAACGCCGAGGCGCTGGCCAATCCCGCCTCGCTGGACCACTTCAGGAATCTGCCCGACCTGTCCGACTGAATACCCGGCGCCGCGGCACCCGTAGCGCCAGATCAGAACTCGTGCAACGGCACACCGGCCACCTGGAGGTGGCCCAGTTCGTTCACGGACCTCATGGTGCGATGCCCGGACGACGACGCAGCCACCCGGCTGATCGACGTGTAACGGGCCTCGTAGAACAGCACCGAATTGATGCCCAGGACGTGCGACAGATAGGCGGAGACCACGCCTCCGTGGCAGCCCACGGCCACTGTCCGACCCGGATTGGCGGCGATTATCCGGTCCATCCCGGTCACCACCTGGTCACGGAAGGCCTCGGGATCGGAGATGTCGTCGCCGGCCATTATCTGGTCCCAGCGGGGGTCGCCCATGGCCTTCAGCCGCTCCATGGGCACGTACTCGACCTCGCCCTCGTCGTACTCGGTCACCATCGGCTCGATGGCCATTTCCAGGCCCAGGCGTCGGGCCAGGGGCGCCACCGTCTCACGAGCCCGGGCCTTGGGGCTGGCGTAGACGGCGTCGATGCCCGCCTCGGCCGTCGGACCCTCTGTCAGCCAGTCGGCCAGGGCCTCGGCCTGGCGTAGTCCGAGGGCCGAAAGGCAGGGATCGGCCTCCTCCCCGGTGGCCGTGTTGTCCACGGTGACCGGGAGGGCGTGTCGGATGAGGAGCAGTTCCATGGCCGGCCGGACACTAACGCCGGCCGGTCCCACGGGTACCGTCGGCAGCATGAAGATCGACGGAGGAATAAGCGGAGCTGGAGCCGGCGGCCTCGCCGCAATCGGCGAATCGGCACGGCAACTCGAGGATGCCGGCTATGCGGGCGCATGGACCGCCGAGACGAGCCATGACCCGTTCCTCCCCCACATGCTGGCAGCGGAGCACACCGATCGGATCGAGTTGGGCACCTCCATCGCGGTGGCCTTCGCCCGCAACCCGATGCTCCTGGCGAACCTCGGCCACGACCTCCAGCGCTACACCAACGGTCGCTTCATCCTCGGCCTCGGCACCCAGATCAAGCCCCACATAACCAAGCGGTTCTCGATGGAGTGGTCGCATCCGGCGGCCCGCATGCGCGAGATGATCAGCGCTGTCCGGGCCATCTGGTCCACGTGGAACGAGGGGACGAAGCTGGACTTTCGTGGCGACTTCTACCGACACACCCTCATGACGCCGTTCTTCGACCCGGGCCCCAACGACTGTGGCTCACCGAAGGTGTTCCTGGCAGCGGTCGGGCCACTCATGAGCGAGGTGGCCGGCGAGGCCTGCGACGGGCTGATCTGCCACGCCTTCAGCACCGAGAGGTACCTCCGGGAGGTCACCATCCCCGCCGTGGAGAGGGGCCTGGAGAAGTCCGGTCGCAGCCTGGCCGACTTCGAGTTCGTCGGGCCGAGCTTCGTCGTGACTGGCGAGACCGAGGAGGCCATGGCACGGGCCGCCAGCGGGGTACGCCAGCAGATCGCCTTCTACGGTTCCACCCCCGCCTACCGCCCGGTGCTGGAGGTGCACGGCTGGGGCGACCTCCAGGCCGACCTGAACCGAATGTCCAAGCAGGGCGAGTGGGAGGCCATGGGCGAACTCATCGACGACGAGATCCTCTCCACGTTCGCCGTGGTCGGCGAACAGGACGCCATCGCACAGGGGTTCCGCGACCGGTACGGCGACTGCATCGACCGGCTCAGCTTCTACTCCACGGGCTCCGAGGCCGGACCTGACTTCTGGGAACCGATCGTGGCGGACCTCGCCTCCTGAGTGCCCCTACCCCCGGCAACCCATGCCGGGTAGGCGACACGTCTGACATCCGAACGTCGCCAAGCGTGCCATCCACCACCGTCGCGTACCCGGTCGCCGGGTAGGTTTCACCCATGGCCGGCCAGGAGGAGTTCGCATACGCCGACCTGCTCCCACTGCTCCGGGATCCGTACTCCACCGCCACCTTCCGGAGGCTCACCGCCGACGGGGTGTCGGCCGTGGGAGGCCCGGGCGGGCGGACCTTCCTGGAGGTCGACTCCGAGGCGATCCGCCTGCTCACCGCCACGGCGATGCACGACATCTCCCACCTCCTGCGGACCAGCCACCTGGAGCAGCTGACAGCCATCCTGGATGACCCCGAGGCCTCCGCCAACGACAGTTTCGTGGCCTCCGAACTCCTCCAGAACGCCTGCATCGCAGCCGGCGGCGTGCTCCCCTCATGCCAGGACACGGGCACGGCCATCGTGTCGGCCAGGAAGGGCGACCTGGTGCTCACCGGCAGCGACGACAGGGAAGCGATCTCCCGCGGCGTATACGACACCTTCCTGACGTCCAACCTGCGCTACTCGCAGCTGGCCCCGCTGGACATGTTCACCGAACGCAACACCGGGACGAACCTCCCCGCCCAGATCGAGATCGAGTCGGTGCCCGGCGATTCCTACAAGTTCCTGTTCATGGCCAAGGGCGGCGGCTCGGCAAACAAGAGCTTCCTCTTCCACGAGACCAAGGCCCTCCTGAACCCCGAGGGCCTGGCCCGCTTCCTGGACGAGAAGCTCAGGACCCTCGGTACGTCGGCCTGCCCGCCGTACCACCTGGCCGTCGTCATCGGCGGCACCTCGGCCGAGCACACCCTGCGGACCGCCAAGTACGCCTCGGCCCACTACCTCGACGACCTCCCCACCAGCGGTAGCCCGTCCGGCCACGGCTTCCGTGACCTCGAATGGGAGGCGGAGATCCTGGAGATGACACGTGGCTTCGGGATCGGGGCCCAGTTCGGTGGCAAGTACTTCTGCCACGACGTCCGGGTGGTCCGACTCCCCCGGCACGGCGCCTCCAACCCCGTGGGGATCGCCGTCTCGTGCTCCGCCGACCGGCAGGCCCTGGGGAAGATCACCGCCGAGGGTGTCTTCCTGGAGCAGCTGGAGGAGGACCCGGCCCGGTTCCTTCCCGACGTGGTCGACGACGACCTCTCGTCCGCGGTGGTCCCCATCGACCTGGACCAGCCCATGGACGCCATCCGCAGCGAGCTGTCGAAGCATCCGGTGAAGACCCGGCTCTCGCTGACTGGGACCCTCGTGGTGGCCCGCGACATCGCCCACGCGAGGATCGCCGAGCTGCTCGATGCCGGAGAACCGATGCCCGCCTACCTGCGGGACCATCCCGTCTACTACGCAGGTCCCGCCAAGACGCCGGAGGGCCATGCCTCTGGATCGTTCGGGCCGACCACGGCGGGCCGCATGGACAGCTACGTGGAGCGCTTCCAGGCGGCTGGCGGGAGCCTCGTCATGTTGGCGAAGGGGAACCGTTCCCGACAGGTGACCGAGGCGTGTGCACGCCACGGCGGCTTCTACCTCGGGTCGATCGGTGGGCCGGCCGCCCGCCTGGCCCAGGACTCCATCCGTAGCGTCGAGGTCCTGGAGTACCCGGAGTTCGGCATGGAAGCCATCTGGCGCATCCGGGTGGAGGACTTCCCGGCGTTCATCGTGGTCGACGACAAGGGTGGGGACTTCTTCGACGAGGTCTCCACGGCGGTGAACCTGGGCTAGGTGCCCGGTTCCGACCTCCCGACGCCCGGTCAGGACCAACCGGCGCCATGGCTGTGGTCAGACGCAGTCGTTGGCCATGTGGCCGACCCCGGCGATGTGGGATTCGATACGTTGGCCGCGGCGCAGGCACCGGTCCTGGGCATCACCCACGCCGGCCGGCGTACCCGTGAACACCAGGTCGCCCGGCTCGAGCGTGCAGATGCCCGAGAGGTAGGCAACCAGCTGCCTCACCCCGACGATCATCCCGCTGGTCCGACTGTCCTGCCGGACCTCACCATCCACCGAGCAGCCGAGGAGGAGGTCGTCCCTCTCCTCCAGCAGGTCGATGGACACGACGTTCGGACCAATGGGCCCGAACGTGTCGTAGCTCTTGCCGAGGCTGAACTGGGCTGGCTCCGAGGCCGTCTGGAGCGCCCGCTCCGAGATGTCCTGGCCCACGGTCACGCCGGCCACGGCACCCCACACGTCGGACTCAGCGAGGTGGCGGCACCGTCTACCCACCACGATCACCAGCTCCACCTCGTAGTCGGTGCGATCCCCGACCAACACGACGTCGTCGGCCGGACCCGCCAGGCAGGACGGGAACTTGGTGAAGATGACGGGTGCGGTCGACGGAGGCCGGCGCATCTCTTCGACGTGGGCCAGGTAGTTCATGCCGATGCCGAAGACCTTCCGGGGCCTGGGCACGGCCGGGCCCAGGCCATCCAGGCCTACCGAGCCATCCGCCGCACCGGCGGGAATGCCCGCCACATCGGTCAGTGCGTGTAGGGCCGCTGGGTCTGCGAGGGCGTCCATCGGGTCGGCCAGCCGGCCTTCGGTCAGACGGCCCAGGTCCCACCAGCGGGCTGTGGCACCGTCGACTGCCGCTATCAGACCACCGTCCATGAGGACGGCCCTGCCGTCGCGGAGGTTTCCCAGTCGAAATGCCATAGGCCGCCAGTCTCGCCTGGACGTGTGGGATTCCCTCGCCGTCGAACCGTGCCCAGGGGTCCGGCAGGGGCTGACAACGCGACCCCAACGCGTCATGATGGGCTGGCACGACCCGGCAGTGATGGACCGGGGCCGACACATGAAGGAGGAGGCTTGGTCAAGCCACATGCCGTCTGTGAAGTCGAACTTCTCACCCTGGGACCGGTGAGGGTCGGTGATCAGGAACATGCGACAGGGAAGGTTCGTGCGCTGTGCGAGTTGGGACATGAGCCGGTGCTCACCGCCGTGGTCAAGCTGAGGCTCCGCGAGGACAGTTCCGATTCGCTGCCCGCCATAGCGGAGGCCACGCTCGACCTGAACGGCGTGGCGATCCGGGCGCACGCCTCGGCCGACACGATGATCGAGGCCATCGACAGGCTCGATGATCGCCTGGGACGACGGCTCCGACGACACCGCAAGCGCCTCCAGGACAGGCGACACCGCCCTGAGCCGGAGCCAGCCGCCAGCCATCCCGGATTCGCCTCGATCCCACCCGACGAACGCGAGGTGGTACGCCACAAGTCGCTCGCCATGCACCCCATGACGGTCGAGGAGGCGGCTGACGAGATGGACCTCCTGGACCATGGCTTCTACCTGTACCTGGACACCGACCACGACATCGACCGCGTCGTGTTCCACAACGGAGACGGCGCCATCCACGTCGTACCCGCCGTTGACGGTGAGGTCCTGCCCGGCGACACCCGGCCCCCGATCCATCCGACGCCCCTGGTCCTGAACCACCTTCCGTTGCTCGAGGCCGAGGTCCTCCTGGACGAAGGCGACGAACCGTTCGTTTTCTTCGCCGAACCCGACTCGGGTCGGGGCCAGGTGCTCTACCGGCGATTCGACGGCCACTACGGCCTGATCTCTCCGGCCATCTGACCGGGAGGTGAAGGTCGTCGGCATCTGCGGGGGCATTGGCGCCGGCAAGTCCACCGTCGCCGGGTTGCTTGCCGAACGGGGTGCGGTGGTGGTCGACGTCGACGCCCTGGGGCGCAGCGTCCTCACCCACGACGAGGTCCGACGTGCCGTGGTGTCCGAGTTTGGCGACGGCGTGCTGAACGCCGAGGGAGAGATAGACCGGGCGGCGCTGGCCCGCGAGGTGTTCTCCTGCGAGGGTCGCCTCACCGACCTGGAGGCGATCAGCCACCCCGCCATCGACCGCGAGATCGCACGGTGCATGGAGGCCCTGTCCGAAGACCCGCCGGACCTGCTGGTGCTGGACATGGCCGTGCTCGTAGAGAGCGACCTCGGAAAGTTGGCCGATGGGCGCGGTTACACCGAGGTGGTCGTAGTGGAGGCTAGGGCCGAGGTGCGACTGGAGCGGCTGGTCGCCAGGGGCATGGCTGTCGACGATGCCCGGTCGCGAATGGCCGCCCAGGCCACTGATGCGGACCGTCGCGCCGTGGCGGACCACGTCGTGGTCAACAACGCTGACGAGGCCGCCCTGGCGGAGCAGGTCGACGAACTGCTCTGCCTGCTGGTGACCTGACGGACCCGGCTACCAGCGGAGGGCGCCGAGCACCGACACCGTGTACTCGGGTCGACTTATGACGAGGCCCGGTACGACCGGGCGGGCCTTGTTGAACTCGAGGCGGGAACCGTCCACGCCGTGAACGTCCAGCCCGGCCGCCATCGCCACCCCGGCCGGTGCACATGCATCCCACTCGTAGAGCCCTGACGGGTGCACGTACACGTCCGCCGATCCGGCCACCACAGCCATGGCCTTCACCCCTGCCGACCCACAGGACCGGACCACTCCCCCGATCGCCGCCGCGACCTCCTCGGCGTCCCCCCACTGTGACCGGCTGGTGATGACGACCGGACGGTCCCGTTCCGATGGGCGCGCTGCGGTGGACATCGCCGTCCCGTAGAGACGACGACTCGCCGGCAGGCACACTGCCGCCGCTGACGGCGAACCGTCCACCACGAGGGCTACGTGGACGGCCCACTCGATGCTCCCCGGTCGACCGAAGTCGTGGGTGCCGTCCAACGGATCCACGATCCAGACCCGGTCGGCGTCAACACGCCCGCCGTCATCGTGACCCTCCTCGGAAAGCAGGGCGTCGTGGGGTCGCAGCCCATTCAGGCGATCGGCCAGGAGTCGGTGGGCCCGGCGGTCACCCTCGTCCCGGAGCCGGTTGGGGGACCACCCCTCAGCCATGGCACGGTCCCGGATCTCGAGCAGGAGGTCCCCGGCCTCGCCGGCCAGGAGTCCGGCGACCTCGTGATCCTGCATGCTGGTCTGACCCTAACCCGACCACCTCCGGCCAGCGGCCCCGCACCCTGACCGCCACGGCTCGCATCCGCGCTTGACTACCCTCTCAGTGGGCCTGTCACCGTTCGGCCCCCGAATACCACATCGGAGCACCCCATGGCCCACGGCCGCATCACCGGTTGGGCGACCCACCTCCCCGAACGACGGCTCACCAACCACGACCTGGCCGAGTTCGTGGACACCACCGACGAGTGGATCAGGGAGCGCAGCGGGATCGCCGCCAGGCACGTCGACGGCAAGGTCACCGAGATGTCGACCATCGCCGGACGCGACGCCCTGGCCATGGCCGGTGTCGACCCGACCGACGTCGGCCTCCTACTCCTGGCCACCTGCAGCTCCGAGCAGCAGTTTCCGGCCAGCGCATCGGTCGTCCAGCACAAGCTGGGGCTGAGGTGCGGAGCGATCGACATGAACGCTGCGTGCTCGGGCTTCGTGTACGGCCTGGTGACAGCCATGCAGTTCACCGAAGGCGGCGTGGACACGATCCTGCTCATCGGCAGCGACGCCCTCTCCAGCGTGGTCGATTGGACCGACCGCGCGACGTGCGTGCTGTTCGGGGACGGTGCAGGGGCCGTGGTGATCCAACGATCGGCCGACTCCCCGACCCTGCTCGGCTGGGACCTCATGTCGGACGGGTCAGCCGCCGGGATCCTCTCCTGCGAACATGGCGGCAAGATCTTCATGAACGGCAAGGAGGTGTTCCGCAGGGCCGTGCTTGCCATGGAGAGTGCGGCCCGCAACGCCATGGACAGGGCCGGCGTGACGATGGACGACATAACCCTCGTGGTGCCGCACCAGGCCAACATCAGGATCATCGACGCAGCCATGAAACGCCTGGACATTCCCCGCGAGAAGGCCGCAATGGTCCTAGAGCGGACCGGGAACACGTCGGCGGCATCCATCCCCTTGGCGCTGGTGGACGCCCTCGACGACGACCGGGTGGCGCCCGGAGACCTGATGCTCATGGTCGGCTTCGGAGCCGGGATGTCCTCTGCGGCAGCCGTCATCCGATGGGACCCACCGTCCTACTGACGGGTGCACGCCGCCGGGGCACCACCCCGCGCGGCGATACCCTCCCGGGGTGCTGACCGCCTCCGGGCTGTCCCGATCCTTCGGGCCCCGAACCCTCTTCACGGATGCCTCCCTGCAGTTGGGGCCGGGCCGACGGATCGCCCTGGTGGGCGGAAACGGCACCGGCAAGACCACCCTGATCGAGACCATCGTCGGCCTGCAGGACGCGGACACCGGCGAGGTCCACCGCCCCAGGGACCTCCGGATCGGCTACCTGCCCCAGGAGCTACCCACCGAGACCGGTAGGTCAGTCTTCGAGCAGGTGATGCTGGGTGCCGGTCCCGTCACGGAACTGGCCCACCAGGTCGAGGCCCTGGGAATCAGGATCGGGGAGACCTCCGGGGCCGAGCAGGAACAGGCCCTGGCCGACTTCGGCGAGGCCCAGTCGCGCTTCGAGCAGATCGGCGGGTACGCCGTGGAGTCCGACGCCCACCGGATCCTCTCCGGGCTGGGATTCGACCCTGCGGACCACGGTCGGCCCATGGACGAGATGTCGGGAGGATGGCGCATGCGGGTGGCCCTCGCCCGCCTGCTGCTCTCGGCCCCGGACCTGCTCATCATGGACGAGCCCACCAACCACCTGGACGTGGACAGCGTGGCATGGCTGGAGCAGCACTTGGCCGCCTGGTCGGGCGGCCTGCTGTTCGTGAGCCATGATCGGGACTTCATCGACGCCGTCGCCAACCGCGTCATGGAACTCGCTGGCGGACGCCTGACCGAGTACATCGGCGGATTCGCCGACTTCGTGGTGGCACGCGAGGAGAAGTTGGTCCTCCAGCAGGCCATGGCCGCTCAGCAGTCGCGACAGGTGGCCCATACGGAGAGGTTCATCGAACGCTTCCGGTACAAGGCCACGAAGTCCCGGCAGGTCCAGAGCAGGATCAAGTCCCTCGAGAAGCTGGACAGGGTGGTGGTCGACCGGCCGAACGTTCCCGCTTCCCGGTTCGGATTCCCGAAGCCACGCCGCTCCTCACGCCTGGTGGCCGAGCTGGAAGGGGTCACGGCGGGATACGACGACGGCGACGGCCTGGAGCCCGAGATCGTGCTCCGAGACGTCACGTTCGACATCGAACGCGGGCGCACGGTCGCCCTGGTCGGCCCCAACGGCGCCGGCAAGACGACCCTCGTCCGACTCCTCACAGGCGAGATGGCGCCGTTGGCCGGCCGCGTCACCCGTGGCACGAACGTGGACATTTCCCACTTCGACCAACTGCAGGCCGAGATCCTGGATGATCAGCGCACGGTGCTCGAGGAGTTCAAGACCGTTCCGGGCGTCGGTACCGACGGCCGCAATCCCCGGACCTACCTGGCATCCTTCGGCTTCCGTGGCGACGCCGTGGACCGGCGGGTAGGGGACCTCTCAGGTGGCGAACAGACCCGACTGGCGCTGGCCAAGACCCTCGCCGTGCCGGTGAACCTCCTGATCCTGGATGAGCCAACCAACCACCTGGACCTCCCCAGCTGCGACGTCCTGGAGGACGCGCTGGAGGCCTACCCGGGGACCGTGGTGCTGATCACCCACGACAGGCACCTCATCAGGTCGGTGGCCGACGTGCTGGTTGAGGTGAGGGACGGACGAGCCGTGTGGCACGAAGGTGTCCCGGACCGGATCCTCTACCCGACGCGACCTGACGCCGCACCGGCACCCACGGTCCACAAGGCGGGCACCCGGCCTGCCGAAAGGGCAGGGTCCGCGGCGAAGAAGCAGAAGAAGGGCAGGCCGAAGGACCCCGACCAGGGGATCCTGCGACGCCTCCAACGGGCCGAACGCGACTGGGAGGCCGCAGAGGCGGGCGTCCTGGAGGTACAGGACCGCCTGGCCGACCCGGACCTTTACCAGGACCCGGACCGGGCCGCCACAGTCGTGGCCGAGCACGAGGCGGCGAAGGACGCCGCAGCCCGGTTGATGGCCGAGTGGGAGCGCCTCAGCACCCGACTCGGCGGCTGACGCCCCGGCACCGGGCCGCCGGTACGGTCGCCTGCCATGAGGATCCTGGTCACCAACGACGACGGCATCGACTCCGACGGCCTCCACGAGCTGGCGCGGGCCCTCGTGGACCTGGGCGACGTCACGGTGGTGGCCCCCGACGCCGAGTACTCGGGTGCCGGGGCCTCACTGGGCGCCATGCACCTCATCCGACCCGAGGTCCACGACGCCCACATTGACGGTGTGGACCGGGCGTGGTCGGTCAGCGGACCACCCGGCCTCTGCGTCATCTACAGCCGCCTCGGCCTCTTCGGCGACCCGTTCGACCTGGTCGTGGCCGGAATCAACCCGGGGATGAACGTCGGCCGGTCCGTGTACCACTCAGGCACCGTGGGCGCCGCCCTCACCGCCCGCAACGGGAAGATCACCGGCATCGCCGTCAGCCAGGCCGTCACAGGCTGGGGAATCGAAGGCCAGGGAGCCGACGAGGTGCTGGTCAACCAGCGGTGGTCGACCGCTGCGACCGTGGCACATGCCGTCGTCGCCGGGGTCCTCGCCGCCCCGCCGGCGACTCCGTCGGTCCTGAACGTGAACGTGCCCAACCTTGCGGTGGACGAACTGAAGGGCTGGCGCCACACCGTGACCGGCTCGGCACCACCACGGAGCCTGACAACCTCGGGCCTGGTTCCAAAGGAAGGCCATGCGGGCACCTACCGGGTGGAGATGGACTGGGACGAGCCCGGCGACCTGCCACCGGATACCGACGGCGGAGCCGTGATGGCCGGCTACGTCAGCCTCTCCTGGCTGAACCGCCTGCAAGACGAGCCTCCCCCGGAGGGCGACCCGGCCGCCGAGGGCCTGGCCCGCCTCCTGGGCTGATGGTCGCTCGCCGCTGCGGCCCCGACCTGTGAACTCCACCGCACCCGTCTGGTACGTGGCCTACGGCTCGAACCTGCTGACCGCCCGCTTCCTCGCGTACATAACCGGTTGCGGCGACGACACCGTCTGGGGCGCCCACCGCGGCAGCGCCGACGCCACCCTGCCGACAGGTGACCGACGGGTAGTAGTCCCGCACCCGGTGTACTTCGGGGGCCACTCCCGACGCTGGGACGGCGCCTGCTGCTTCTGCCCCGCCGAACCACCGTCGGAGGAACGGCTACCGGTGGTCGGACGGGCCTGGTTGGTCACATGGAACCAGCTGGCCGACATCGTTGCCCAGGAGAACGGCCTCCCGACCTCGGCGGCCTCGCTCCCCGACAGGGTGCCCGGTCCCGGCGACTCCGTTCGGGTGCTCGACGGCGTCATCGACCTGCTCCTCGGCATGGAAGCCATCGACGGATACCCGGCGTGCACCCTGGCCTCCAGCCAGCTGCAGCCGGCAGCCCCACCCAGCTCCTCCTATCGTCTGGTCCTGGCCGCCGGTATGGCGGAGATGGGACTGTCCGACGAGGTGGCGGAGCGCCACCTGCTGGACCTGGACCTGACCAACTGAGCTTCTCGACCTGACCAGGCCATCCGGGCTGCATGCCCGGTACGCGCCACCTGCCCGGGCATGTCCGATCGGCGCTCGGGCCGGGACCGCCTAGATCGTGATCAGGCCCCCATTGGGCGACAACCACTGGCCGGTGGTGAACGAACTCTCGTCCGACGCCAGGTAGAGGGCGGTGGCGGCGATCTCCTCAGCCGTCCCCTTCCTCCCCAACGGCGTCATCATGACAAGCGGCGCCAGCAGGGCCTCGTCCACGCCGGCGGTCATCGGAGTGTCGATCACCCCGGGTGCGATGGCGTTGATGCGAATGCCCATTGCCCCCAGCTCCCTGCAGGCCGCCTTCGTGAATCCCAGGATCGCGCCCTTAGCTGAGGCGTAGTGGAGCGGTCCCCACCCGGCCAGTCCGGCGATGCTGGACAGCGTGATGACCGAGCCACCCCGGTCCATGAGCTTCACCGCCTCGCGGGTGCACAGGAAGGTGCCACCGACATGGATGGCCAGCATCCGGATGAAGGCACCGTGGTCCATGAGCGAGATCTGCGGGCCCTCGCCGGCCAGCATCTCGTCGAAGCCGTCGCCCGGGAGTCGATCCACGCCGGCGTTGTTGACCTGGATGTCGAGCTGTCCGTAGGCACCGTAGATCTCCGCAAAGACCGCGCCCATCGCCTCCTCATCGGACACGTCACCGGCGAACGCCCGGTGTCCGTCACCACTCAGGAGGTTCAGGGTCTCGTCGGCAGCCTCCCAGCGGAGGTCCTGTGCGGCCACCGTTGCCCCCTCTTCGGCGAACCGGATCGCCATGGCCCTACCCAGGCCGGAACCGGCACCGGTGATGCAGGCGATCCGTCCCTCTAGACGTCCCATCATGGATGCTCCCTACTCACCCGGGATGGCAGGCGCAGGCCCCACCGCAACCGCCCATCGGAGCAGCAGAACGGTTCGGCCCGGAGCCGCCCACGGCAGCGAACACCGAGAGCACGCGACGCGCTCCATCGTGCCCGTCCGGACAGGCTGCCGGGTCCGACGACTCAGCCATCGGACGTCGCCGCTCGAAGACCGCCTCGCAGACACCGCATCGGTAGTCATAGGTCGGCACAGCGGCGAGTGTAGGACTACCCACCCTGCGGGGGCACACTGAGGCCGTGAACGTGGTCGTCATCCACCAGAGTCGCACCGGCAACACCCGGCGGGCGGCCGAGTTGATCGGCGGAGCCGTCGCAGCGACCGGAGCCACGGTCGCCGTGCGACCGGTCGGCAACCTCGACTACGCGGAACTGGCCCTGGCCGACCTCGTGTTCGTCGGCACCTGGGTCGACGGGCTGGTCCTCTTCGGCCACCGGCCGGGCGACGCCGGGAAGCTCTCACAGATCCCCCCGCTATGGGACAAGAAGGTGGTCGCCTTCATGACGCACGCCCTGAACCCTGGCAACGCTGCCGACAAGCTGGCCGGCCTGCTCAGCGGAAACGGCGCCGAGGTCGTAGCTGCCCGTTCCCTGAACCGTCGCCGCCTCGAGGTCGAGGCACCGGCGTTCGTCGCCGAGGTGCTGGCCGCCGTGGGTGCTGCTACCTGAGCCACCCGCTCCACGGCCGCTAGAACCGACCCGGCAGCCAGGCCGGCTAGCACCGGGCTGATTCCCGCGCCTGCAGGCATCAGGCCTACCGCCCGTGGCGGCTCTCCTCAGACCCGGCGTCGTGGTGGGCGGGTCGACCTGATCCCGTCCACGGTGAAGACGGCGAGTCCCACCCAAGCCAGGACGAAGCCAACAAGGCGACCGACGTCGAATGCCTCACCGAACGCCAGGACGCCCAGCAGGAAGTTGATCGACGGTGACAGGTACTGCAGGACGCCGATGACCGCCAACGGCACGCGCCGGACGCCCCCGGCGAAGAAGAGCAGGGGTACCGCGGTGAAGGCCCCACTGGCCACCAGGATCAGTGCCTCGACGGGGGTGCCTGAGATCAGGGCCTCGTGGCCGCCGGCCGTCCGGAACGCCAGGAACCCGAGGGTCACCGGCAGCATCACCGACAGCTCGATGGCAAGCATGTCCAGCGGTGGCATGTCCACCTTCTTCTTGATGAGCCCATAGCTGCCGAAGGTCGCAGCCAGGCACAGCGAAACCCAGGGCAGGCGCCCCATGTCGATGGTCAACCACACCACGCTGGCAACACCGAATGACACGGCGAGCCACTGGCCACGCCGCAAGCGTTCGCCGATGACGAGCACGCCCAGCAGGATGCTGACGAGCGGGGTGATGAAGTAGCCGAGGCTCCCCTCCAGGACCCTCTCGTTGTTGACCGCCCACAACCAGACCAACCAGTTCGAGCCGAGCAGGACCCCGGCCAGAGCCTCCAGGCCGAGGATCCTGGGTGAGCGTGCAGCCTCCCTGACCTCCCGCCAGGACCGGCGCGCCAGGTGTACGACCGACATGGCCACAAACGTCCAGCAAACCCTGTGCGCCAACACGTCCACCGCCGGAATGGCGGCTACGCCACGCCAGAAGGCCGGCGAAACGCCCCACATGACCTGCGAGGCCAGAATGAACAAGAGTCCCCGACGCACCGGCGGAGTCTCGCCGCCCGAGGATCATCCTCCACTACATTTTGCCGGATGCGGATCGGGCTGCTGCGCTGCGACGAGATCTTCGAGGTCCTACGCCCGCGCTACGAGGGTTACCAGAAGCTCTTCACCGACCTCTTCTCGGCAGTCCGACCCGGCGTGGAAATCGTCGACTACCCGGTCATGGAGGGCACGTTCCCGTCAGCACCTGACGAACAGGACGGCTGGCTGATCACCGGTTCTGCACGCGGCGCCTACGAGGACGAGCCGTGGATCCACGACCTGCTGGACCTGGTGCGGGACCTCGACTCCACCAGGGCCCCGACGGTGGGCGTCTGCTTCGGTCACCAGGTCATCGCCGAGGCACTCGGAGGCAGGGTCGAGCGCGTACAGACATTGGGCATAGGCAACCGGGCGGTTCACGTGGACCAGCGCGAGGGCTGGATGACCCCGGGGCACGACACTGTCGGGATCTTCCACTGCCACCACGACCAGGTGCTCGACCTGCCGCGCAGCGCCCGCCGCATCGCCTCGTCGGCCCACTGTCCGGTGGCCGCCCTGGCCGTGGGCGACCATCTCCTCGGCATCCAGGCCCACCCGGAGTTCGACGCCACCTACGCAGAGGTCCTCTACCGGGGCAGGTACTCGTCGTCCGGTGCGCCAGGCGTCCTGGACGATGCACTGGCGACGATCGACGCGCCGCTCCACCGGGTGGAGGTGGCGGAGTGGATGCTCCGGTTCCTGCGCGGCGACACGGTCCAGTCGGCCAGCCGGGTCGACTAGACCCGGTCCACCACCTCTACCGGTCGGGTCACCACGAAGGCGAGGGCGGCCATGACCACTCCCAGACCCACCGCCTGGAGGCCGCCGATGCGCTCGCCCACCAGCCACCACGCGTAGAGCGGCGCCACGGCCGTGAAGAGCAGGTTGATGAGGCTCATCATGGTCAGGGTCGTATGGCCGTGGGCGTAGTTGGTGAGCAGGTGGCCGGTTCCCGGCAGGGCCGCCATGGCGACGATCAGGAACCAGTCGTCACTTCCCGGTAGTGCCACACCGCCCTCCATCACCAACGCGAACGGCAGCACGGCCACGAGGGCCACGAGGGTGAGGGCAAGTTGGTAGTTGGCCGAGGCGATGGTCTCCCGGGCGCGCTTGCTCACCACGTAGTAGGCGGAGAACAGGAGCATCATCACGAGGGCCAGCAGGTCACCCTGTCTGGTGGCCACATCGCTGGCACCCGAGGAGTACATGGCCAGCACCACGCCGCCGAACGCCACCACCGACCACCCGTAGATGGCACGATCCGGGCGCTCCCCGAACATGGGTCCTGCCACGGCCAGCAGGACCACGGGCTGCAACGACCAGATGACCACCGCGTTGGCTGCGCTCGTACGCCGCATGGCAAAGATGAAGAACACCAGGTTGACGCCGAACAGGAGGCCGCCCAACATCGAACGCCGGATGTCGTGGAGGCTGAGGCGCTTCCCCGAGGCGAGGAGCACTATCCCGTACAGCAGGGCCGCCACGGCCAGGCGCCAGAACACGAAGGCGATCTCATCCATCGACACCTTCTTGACGATGCTCGGACCGAGCGCCAAGAAGCCGACGGCACTGATCGCCGCTGCACGGCCCCGCGCCGCCTGAACCTGCACTGGTCCACCCTGCCACCCCCGGAGAAGCAGACCGGTGTCGGAACCTTCGTGGCCCGGCGACAAAACCCTCACAGAACGGCGACAGAACCTCGGCAGTGGCTCGTCGGAAGTCCGACCGCTGTAGGGCCGACCCGGCCCGGACAGGCAGCGACCAGGCTCAGTCCCTTCCCGTCCGACCCCCTACCGCCTCGTCCTGTGCGGCCTGCAGGGCGGAAGCCAGGCCCTCCGTCCAGGCCCGCAGGGCGCTTCGTGAGGCCTTCGGCTCCGGCGGCGGGATGGCCGGCCCGACGACCATCCGGACCTTCGCAGGCCGTGGCAGCCGCGCCCCGGTCGGCATCGCATAGCCGGTACCGGCTATGCCCACGGGCACGACCCTGGATCCCGTCCTTGCAGCCAACCACGCCGTCCCGTCGAACAACTCGGCCACCCGGTCACCTTCGTGCCGCGTCCCCTCCGGAAAGACGAGGAGCAGATTTTCCTCGGCCAGCAGTTCCCGGGCGATGCGCATCGATTCCCGGTCGGCCGAGTCCCGACGCACCGGGAAGGCCCCCAGGGAGGCGAGCAGCCACGCCATCGGCGCTGCCTTGAACAGGCTCTCCTTGGCCAGGGCCCGAAGGCGCCGACGCGTCAGCGGCGAGAGCATCAGGGAGTCCAGGTTGGAGCGGTGGACAGGGGCCAGGATCACCGGTCCATCCGGTGGGATGTGCTCCCGGCCGCTGACCCGGGTCCGCAAGTAGGGCCAGAGCAGGCACCGGACGAGAGACCGGACGGTCAGGTATACGGGGCCCGCCGTCCAGGCCACGTTGGTGTGCCGCGCACGGTCCTGACTGTCCGAATCCATGGTCCCTCCGGAACCCGTCTGGACGACTCAGCCAGACCTCTCAGCGACGCGCTATACGGGCGCTGAGAACGTCGCGCAGGCTGACCATGCCGAGCAGCTCACCATCGAGGACCACCGGTAGGTGTCGGAAGCCGCGGCTCAGCATCAGGGATACCGCCTCCTCGGTGTCAAGGTCCGGTAGCGCTGTATCAGGCTCGGGAGTCATCCACCGCTCAACCGGAGCGGCCCGGAGGTCGTCTTCCGCTGCAGCGGCGCGCAACACGTCACGTTCGGTGAGGATCCCCAGCAGCATCCGACCCTGGACGATGACCACCGACCCGAATCCCCCGCGCACCATCACCTTGGCGGCATCACCAACCGAGGCTTCGGACGAGAGGGTGACCACGTCGGGCGTCATGACATCGGCGAGGGCGACCATCAACCGCTTCCCCCCACCTCGTCGACATCGCGGTCCAGTCTCTCACTGGCCGGTGCCTCGAGGTCGCGGTTCAGGGTGCGCCAGAGGTTGCCGGCCCACACGCTGGTGTGTGGCCAGTCACGCCAGAACGCCTGTAGGACAACCGGGTCCAACTGCTCAGCCGCCTCAGCGGGCGTACAGGAACCAGCCAACTCATCAAGCGCGTCGATTACGCCGAGTAGTTGTTCAGATCGGTTGTCAGCCATGGTCCTCCCTACCTTCAGTACTCCGATCATCCCCCGAATCCGGCAAATCGGCAAACGGGCCGACTGGACCGTCGGTAGATGCACCGGCCGACCCTCCAACTTCATCGACCTCGCGGTCGAGTAGGGCGAAGGCCCCCCGGCGGCCGGTCACGACCACATCCAGCCAGAGCGCCAGCCCCGCTCCCAGGACGACCCACCGCAACCCAACCAGGTCACCGATGACCCCGAACGCCAGCCCACCGATCGGGATCCCGCTCAGGATCGCCACCAGGAACACCGACATCACCCGGCCCCGGAACTCCTCGTCCACCCGAAGCTGGAGGGAGGTACTCAGCGTGGTGCCGTGGAGCATGTGGGCACCACCCATCAGGAGGTAGCCGAACATCCCGACGCCCAACCATGACGACGAAGCCACGACCAGCAGGCCCGCCCCGTAGAGGAGGATGGAGCGGCGCTCCAGGACCGCACGGGACATGCGCCCGCCCCGGCCACTGATGAAGGCGCTCGCCAGCAGGGCTCCCACACCGAGGCTCGTGGACAGAACCCCCAACCCACCACCGCCCCTCCCGAACAGGTCATCGGCGACACCGGCGGCCAACGCGAAGGCGAACACCGCTCCGAGACCCGCCACGCTGAACGCCAGACGGAAGGCGACGCGCATCTCAGGCCTCGCCCGGACGTACGCCAGACCCTCGCGGAACTGGTCGCCGAGGGACCCGTCGGCCCCGGAGGGAGCCCACGTCGTACGCACGGTTGCGAGGATGCCCAGGCCCACCACGTAGAGGCCCAGCGAAACGACGAAGGCGAGGCCCGGCCCATGGAAGGCGAGGGTCACCGCCGCAATGGCGGGACCCACCGACCGCCCCACCGTGAAGGTGATCGACACCATCCGAACAGCTGCGACCAGCGATTCCCGGGGCACCAGCACCGCCGCCATGGACTGGATCGGTGCCCACTGGAACGAAGCCGCCGAGCCGCCTACGAAGTTCAGGAGGAGGATGCGCCACGGGGTCAACCCGCCGGTCGCGTAAAGGCCGACGACGACCGACATGACCAGCACCTGGAGGGACAGGCCGACGAGCAGCAGCATGCGACGGTCCATCCGATCGGCCAGCGTGCCTGAGAGAGGGGTACCGACCACGGCCGGGATGAGCGCCACGAATGACGAGGCCCCCACCCACGTGTTCGAGTCGGTGAGCTGGTTCACCAGGAAGGGCGTGGCCAGGCCACCCAGGAACTGGGCGGTCCCGCAGAGGGCCTGGCCTGCGGCGAAGCGGGCGAAGGCCGGATGGCGTAGGGAACTGAACGGGCTGGCACCGGTTGCCGGTCCGGCCCGATCCGGATCTCCCGGCCCGGCCGATCTGGCCGAGCCGCTCACCGGGTCAGGAACAACTGGAACTCGACGATGCCGTGGTCCTCGACCGAAACCACGATCGACGCACCGGGAGCCTCGACGGCGTGGTCGGAGAACACGATCGGGAACGAACCGACCACCGTGACCACATCACCGACCAGGGTCGCAGCCATTGTCACCTCGACCGGGCCGGCCATTCCATTGATTGTGACCGTGCCGGCCACAACAGCCTCGACCGATACCCCGTCGCCGTCCAGGTCCCCGAGGGCGAAGGGTCCCACGAGGGTGAAGGTCGCCGTCGGATGGTCGTCCGTGTGGAGTGCGCTGCCGACCCTTCCGTCCCGGTACACCTTGTCGGACCGCAGGCCGCGCAGGTCCGCCCTCACCTCTACCGCCAGGAGGGCGTCGCCGGAGAGTTCCACGGACCCGGCCACCAGGGGTGTGCGCCCAACCGCCGTGTTGGATCCGATTCCGTTGCCCAAGACCTCCTCGACCCGATAGCCGACCCAAGTCGAGGTGAAGTCGCTGAACGAGCCGATGCTCGTATCCACCGCCCAGGTTCCCGCCGGGCCGACAACCGGCAGGGCCGTGGTGGAGGCAGCGGAGGTTGTCGACGTCGTGGCGTCGTAAGCAGGCGCTGTTGTTGACGTCGCGGTGCTGGAAGCGGGAGCGGCGGTGGTGGCGCCCGTGGAACCGGTCTGGGCCACGCTGGCGGTCTCTACCGCCGATGCCAGGTCGGGGGCGGGTGGGGCGTCGGATCGGAGCACGAACCACCAGCCGACGACGACCACCGCCACAACACCGAGAACCATCCGGGCCAGCCGTCGCCTGTTCATCCTCCGACCCTAGGTCCCGCCTCCCGATCGGCCCCTGTCGCGCCCCAACTCCTAAGGTCGGGTGCGATGAAGTTCGGAATCTTCTACGAGCACCAACTGCCCCGCCCATGGTCCGACGGCGACGAACACCGGCTCCTCAAGGACGCCCTGGACCAGGTCGAGCTGGCCGACCGACTCGGCTACGACTACGTGTGGGAGGTCGAACACCACTTCCTCGAGGAGTACAGCCACAGTTCCGCACCGGAGGTGTTCCTGGCCGCTGCCAGCCAGCGCACGCAGAGGATCCGGCTGGGACACGGCATCACCCTCCTGCCCGGCGCCTACAACCACACGGCCCGGGTCGTCGAGCGCATCAACACGCTGGACATCCTGTCCGACGGCCGGGTCGACTTCGGCTCAGGCGAGTCGTCATCCAACGCCGAGCTGGACGGCTTCGCCATAGACCGGACCACCAAGCGGGAGCAGTGGCTGGACCACATCGAGGCCGCCACCCGGATGATGGTCGAGGAACCGTTCACCGGATGGGACGGCCCGTGGCTCCAGATGCCTCCCCGCAACGTGGTACCCAAGCCGTACCAACGCCCGCATCCACCGCTATGGGTGGCCTGCAGCCAGCGCGAGACCATCCACCTGGCCGCCCAGAAGGGAATGGGCGCCCTCACCTTCGCCTTCGTGGAACCCGGCGAGGCCGAACAGTGGGTGGGCGAGTACCACGACATCATCGCCTCCGAGGCCTGCGTGCCTGCCGGATTCGCCGTCAACCCCAACATCGCCTGCGTGCTGCCGTTCATGTGCCACGAGGACGAGGAGACGGCCCTGGAGCGCGGCATCGACGGTGCCCACTTCTTCGGCTATTCCCTCGGCCACTTCTACGGTTTCGGCGACCACCGTCCTGGGACAACCGACATCTGGGCCGAGTTCCAGGAGAACCGCAGCGCCTTCGGGTTCGACCGGGAGACGGCTTCCCAGACGGCGGTCAGCCTGAGGGCACGGATGGAGGGTGAGGGGCTGCTCTCGCTGAGGGGGGCCATAGGCACGCCGGACCAGATCCGCCAGCTGCTCCGGGAGTACGAGGCAGCCGGCATCGACCAGGTGATCTTCGTGAGCCAGGCGGGACGCAATCGGCACGAGCACATCTGCGAGTCGATGGAGCTCTTCGCCCGCGAGGTCATGGGTGAGTTCGCCGAACGGGACCCGGCCCACGTGGTGGCCAGGGACGAACGACTGACCGGCGCCGTGTCTGCGGCCCTGGCTCGACGCGAGGGCCCACGGACGATGGACCCGAACTACCGGATTCCTCCACCTACCGTCCAGCCATGACCCGGCGGTCAGCAGCAATCACAGTTGCGACCGTGGTGCTGATGTCTGCCTGTGCCGGACAGGGCGCCCTCGAGCCCGTGGGCGCACCTACGAACAACTCCGGGACCGCCGCCCCGCCGACCACCGCCCCCACGACCACTACCACCCCGCCGACCACTGCCCCCACAAGCACGACCACTGCCCCCACAAGCACGACCACCACCCCCACGAGCACGACCACCACCGCCCCCACGAGCACGACCACCGACCCAGACGCGATCCGCGACGCTGCGTGGCTGAGGGCCCGTATCGCCGAGGCAGCCTCATTCACCCAGGCCGAAGCCGACATGCTCCTTCCCGACGACCTCGACCCCAGTGCCGGCGGCGCTCCCGGGTACACGCGCTATGTATTCCGCGAGACCTCAGGTGGCGTGGTGCCCACGCTGCTCGAAGGCCCGCTGGGCCCCCAGACCCGATGCCAGGACCCGGAGCTGCCCTGCTCCTACGACGACCTCGTGGCGCTCCGGGCCTCGGGTGACCCCATCCCGGCGGCCCTGGGCCTGGCAACCGACCAGCTGTCCGCACTGGTCTCCGAACTGGACCAGCTGGCCGCCTTCGCCGCCCGCCACGCCGACGCCGACACGGCCTGTGCCGAGGGCTTCGTATCGGACTCGATCCAGACCCCGAACATGGGGTCCCACTTCTACCGTTCCGACTGGTTCAGTGACGGCTTCGAACCATCGCGGCCGGAGATCCTCATCTACGCCCCATCGGACGGAACCCTGACCACCGGACCACTCGGTCACTGTGACGAGGATGGCTGGAACGGAACGGATCTCGAGTTGGTGGGTACGGCCTTCCTCCTGCCGCCCGATGTGATCGGCATCGAGCACCCGGAGGCATTCACCGGAGACCTCGACAACTGGCACTCGCACTTCAACCTCTGTCGCGGCAATGCCAGCGGGCGCGACACCTTTGTGACCCGAGCCGAGTGCAGGGACTCCGGGGGGAACTGGCATGACGCCATCGGATGGATGCTCCACGCCTGGGTGGCCCCAGGCCACGACAGCCAGCTCGGGGTGTTCTCGATGTGGAACCCGACCATCGCCCCGGTCGCCGACCCGGACGCCATCCGAGGAGACCGGGCGGTCCGGGGTAGCGACTTCCCGGAGGGTGCCCACCAGTCCCTGATCGCCAACTTCGCCTTCGAGCAGGTGATAGAGGTCACCGTCGGCCAGAACGTCTACTTCAACAACAGCGACTCGGTCCCCCACACGGTGACCGCTGGAACCGAGGAGGATCCTGACCCGGACACCTTCGACTCAGGCCTGCTGAACCCCGGCGACAACTACCTGCTGGACACGTCAGAGGCCGGCACGTTCACCATCTACTGCGCCCTGCATCCCGACATGACGGCCACGGTGATCGTGGGTTGACCCCGACAGAAGGTCCTCAGCGCAGTCGGCCGGTCAGGAACCAGGCCCGCCGACCACCCAGATCGAGCTGCAGGGCCTCGGTGAGACCCGGCCTGACCTGGCGAGCCAACGTCCTGTCGGCCACCAGCACGCCCAGCGACCATCCGGCGAACCCCGCGGAGGCCACCTGGCCCAACGTGGCGTAGAGGTTCCGCAGGTCACCACCCGCCAGCCGGCCGCCCCAGGGTGGATTGGCCACCAGCAGGCCAGGGCGTCCATCAGTTCCCTCCGGCCGTTCCAGTTCCGCGATCGGCGCGTTCCGCCACTCGATGAGGTCGGCCACCCCGGCCCTCTCGGCGTTGGCCCGTGCGGAATCCACCGCACCGGCATCCCGGTCCACCGCCACGATGGGCGGCGGGTCGGCGGCATCGGTCCGTCGTCTCTGGATCTCGGCAGCGACGCTGGCCCAGGTTCCGGGCTCGAAGCCGGGCCAGAACCGGAACGCCAGCTCACGGCCGGCGGCGGGAGCGACACCACCTGCCAGCAGGGCCGCCTCGATGGCTATGGTTCCGGAGCCGCACATCGGATCGACCAACGGCGTGGTCGGCTCCCACCCCGCCGCCACGAGGAGGCCCGCCGCCACCGACTCCCTGAGGGGTGCTTTGGCGATCGCCTGCCTCCACCCCCTCTCGTGGAGCGGCGCACCCGACGAATCGACGCTCACCGTGAAACGGTCGTTCACGGCCCGCACCACGACCAGCTGCTCTCGAGCACCCTCGACCGGCGGACCCAACACGGCCCCGAAGCGCTGGGCCACCGCACCGTCGTGCCAGAGCTCAGAACTACGGGTCGTGACCCGGAACCGGGGAGAGTCCCCGGCACCGATCCAGTGGTCCCAGTCCACCTCGCTGATACGACGCTCTAGGTCTGCGAAGGTCCTCACCGTGAAGCCCGCCACGCGGACCAGGACCCGAGTGGCGCAGCGTAGGAACACGTTGGCCGCGTACAGCTGCCTAGTGGTCATGTCCGCCGACACCGATCCCTTGGATGAACGGACGGTTCGAATTCCCAGATCAGCCAACTCGTCGGAGACCACCGACTCCAGGCCGGGTGGGCAGACCACGAGGCACGGATGGGTGGCGACCCGTCGGTTGCTCACAGGGCGGCCATCGCAGTACCGCCGTGAACGCCTGGGTGACCTGTGTCGCCGGCGACGGTGCCGCCTACCAGGCGACGAAGCTGCTCATCCTGGGCATCGCTCTGGGGTCCACATGCCGGGCGGGCTGCACGTACGGCCACCAGCGAGTCCTCGAAGCCCATGCCGAGGGCGACCATGGCCTGGACGGCGACCACCCCGGTTCGGCCGTAGCCGCCACCACAGTGGAGGAGCACGGTCGTGCCCGCCTCCAGGCGGGCCACCACGTCGGCAGCCACCGCGGCGGCGATGCCATCGGCGACCACGCCGTGGTCCGGCGCGGGCGCATGGACCGCCCGGTCCTGCCCGGCCGCCACCAACCAGGCGGCATAGGTCGGGAACCGCCGGTCAACCTCCTCTGGCTCCATGAGGCAGACCACGGTGTCCACTTCGAACTCGGCCATGACAGCATCCGGCGCCGGCCCCACGACGTCGGAGGCACAGGCCAGCAGCACTCCGGACACGCCCTGCGGCACCGGAAGTAGGTGCACGCCGCCACCGGCGTCATGGTGCAGACCGCTGACCTTCACCTAGAAGCCGATCGGTGCCGACCGCACCTCGGCGACGCCGTCGGGATCTCCGGTCAGCTCGACCCGTGACTGGTCGCGACGCCCGAAGAAGAACAACGTCAGCTCGCCGGGATCGCCGGTGGCGGTCACCTGTCGGCCACCGGTACGAACGGCCATCGGCTCACCGCCCGGACGGGCGATCCACAGTTCCACGTCCTTGACCCGTCGCGTGCGGAGCTTCGTACCCGACTTCTGGAAGGGCCACAGGGCGTCCTGGAGGTCGTCCAGACCGGTCCGGGGAGTCCAGTCGTCTGTGGCACGCCTCACGTCCTCCAGGTGGACGAAGAACTCGACGATGTTCATCGGGCCGTCGACCAACCTGATGAGCCGTGGCGGGCCCGAGCGGATCCGCGCCACCAGACGCTCGAAGGGCACCTGTCCAGCCGTCCGCTCGGTTGCCCGGGCGGCGTGGCGGGCGAACGGGCCCGGCAGCACCAGGCCGAGGCCCACATCGGGCCGGCGTTCCCGAAGTACCAGGTGGGCTGCCATATGCGCAGCGGTCCAACCCTCGCACAACGTGGGTGCATCCGGCCCGACATCCAGCAGCAGGTCGCAGAGGGCGGCACGCTCGGCCTGGGCCAGCTGCGCGCTCATGCCGGCGCCACCGAGGTGTCGGGCACCCAGGATCCGTGGAACCCGTCTGGAACCCTGCGCGGGAGGTGAACCAGGGCCACCGGAGGCGCGCCCAGGTCGGCTCCGTCCAGGATCACCAGGTCCGCCGGTCCGCCGGCTCGGTCGTTGACGCAAACCATGACCCAAGCATCACCCTCCAGGCTGGACCCGGCCTTTGGAACCACTACCGGCTCGGCACCGAACCTGCCGGACCCATGGTCGTGGAGAACCGTCTCGCCGGTCTCCACGTCCACCCGGGCGGTCGGTCCCAGACCCAGACCGGCTGCGGTGAAGGCATAGCGATGGCGCCTGATCCCCACCCGCGGGTCATGGGCCGGGAACTCATGGGCACCATCGGTCAACGGCGTTTCGACGACCCGACCCGCCACCGGATCGACGGTCCAGCGGGCCAGCGTGGGAGTCGAATCGCCGGCCGGCCCGTGCCGGTCACGGTCGAACATCGTGTCGTACCGGCACACGTCAACGACGACGGTGCCGTCCCCGACGTCATAGGCGTTGACGGGATGGAACACGTAGGCCTGCGGCGCCTCGCACCAGACGATGTCGTCCGCCGTACCGGTCCGGGGCAGCACCCCAACCCTGGCCGCATGATCCGGGTTCCACGAGAACGGGAACGGCGAACCGCCCATCGCCATCTCCAGGTCCAGGCAGACCGGGAGGTCGTAGACCAGCACGCTTGAACCGGTCAGCGACATGTCATGCACCATGGGCATCCCCTCGAGGGGAATGTCAGTCACCTTCGACACCCGGCCGTCCGGGCCGACCACCACGTGCTGTACGCGGTCCATGGCCTCCGGATAGGCGTAGCAGACCCCGTGGAGCTCCCCGGTGGCCGGGTCGTACTTCGGGTGTGCGGTAAACGCCGCCGGAAGGGTCCCGTCGAATCCGTCGAACCCGATGGTGTCCAGTTCGTAGGTGAGCGTCATCGGCGTGGCACCCGCCTCGACCATGGCCCAGGTCCGCCCGGCAAAACCCCCCACGGAGGTGTTGGGGCCGAAGTCCCGACCGCCGTACGACGTACCGGAAGGCGCCGGTGCGCCGAGGGCCGCTGCGACCCGTGGGCCCCTCACCCACCGGTTGCGGTACCACTCGGCCCGTCCGCCACGGAGGCGCACGCCGTGCACCATCCCGTCGCCCAGGAACCAGTGGTATGTGGACGGATCCACGACACCCAGCGGGTTGGGGCCGTTGCGCAGCCAACGTCCCTCCAGTTCCTCCGGAATAGCCCCGGTCACCGGCAGGTCAGCGGCGGTCACCTCGTCGACCACCGGAGCCATGGCCCCCTCCAGGTACCGGTTGCCGGCGGTTGTAACCAGGAGGTCATCGCCCATGAGGGGAGCCTCCCACACGGGTCCCCGTGGCCCCGCAGGCAGGGCCTGCAGGCCGGCAGGCCTGCACCCGGAAGCGTGCCCCCGAGGCGGCTACCGTCCACGGCCATGGCAACCGTTCCCAGCGTTGGCCTCCCCACCACCGTCATAGGCGCCTACCCCAAGCCCGACTACGTACCGGTCTCGGACTGGTTCGACCTACCGGACCGCGACTACGCAGGACGCTGGGCAGACGAAATGAAGGTAGCTGGCGGAGACGCCGAGGCGTCGTTCGTGCGGGCCGCCGCCGAGGTCATCGCCGACCAGGTGGAGGCGGGTGTAGACGTGGTCACCGATGGCGAGGTGCGACGCGAGAACTACATCCACTACCACTGTCGCCACCTCAGCGGGTTCGACTTCGAGCACCGTTCCGAATCGACCCTACGGGGCGTGCTGACCAGCACGCTGCCCACCATCACGGGCAGGGTGGCGGCCGGCGAGGCGTTCCTCGTCCACGACTGGAAGACCGCCCAGGCCACCACCGACCATCCGGTGAAGGTCACCATCCCGGGCCCGCTGACGATCAGCGACAGCACGGTCGACCGCCACTACGGCGACCGGGCGGCCCTCGTGGCCGATCTGGGAGTGGCTGTGAACTCCGAGGTCCGGGCGCTCGCCGATGCCGGCTGCACCCACATCCAGGTCGACGAGCCGGTCTTCGCACGACGGCTCGACGACGCCCTCTCCTTCGGGGTGGACGCCCTGGCCGCCTGCTTCGATGGCGTCCCGGACCACGTGGTGCGCACGGTCCACTGCTGCTGCGGCTACCCACGGCACTTGGACGACGACGCCTACGAGAAGGCCTCGCCCGAGGCCTACCTGGACCTCGCCGAGGCTATCGACGCCGCCCCGATCGACCAGTTCAGCCTGGAGGACGCCCACCGGCCCAACGACCTGGCGGCCCTGCTGCCCCGGTTCCGGGAGACCACCATCATCCTCGGCTGCGTGGCCATAGCCCGGAGCCGGATCGAGACGGTGGACGAGGTGCGGGACCGGCTCGCCCAGGCACTGCGCCACATCGACAGAGAACGCCTGGTCGCAGCGCCGGACTGCGGACTGGGCTACCTGGGCCGGGACCTGGCCACAGCCAAGCTGCGGGTGCTCTGCGAGGCAGCCAACTCAGTCTGAATCGGCACGCCTGCCTGCCCTCAGTCTGTCACCGGCCTCCTGGTGGAGAACGCTGTCTACTCTTCGATGAAGGTCTGGGTGACCTCGCCGCGCAGCACGGCCTTCACGACCTTCCCGGAGGCGTTGCGCGGCAGCGGACCGTTCCACTCCTCGAGGTGCTCCGGCAGCTTGTAGCCCGCAAGCGTCTCGCCGCAGAAGGCGCGCGCTGCGTCGAGGTCGAGTGATTCCCCGGCGTTCAGGACCACGACCGCCTTGACCTCCTGGCCCAGCAACGCATGGGCGACGCCGTACACAGCGCACTCGACGACTGCCGGGTGCTGCTCCAGGCGGGACTCGACCTCGATGGGGTACACGTTCTCACCACCTCGCAGGATGAGGTCCCGCAGCCGGGACGCAAGGAACAGCTCGCCGCCGAGCAGCCGGCCGTAGTCGCCGGTCATTAGCCACCCACCCGGCAGCAACGCCTCGCTGCTGGCCTCGGAGTCCCCCCAGTAGCCGAGCATCACCAACGGGCTACGTACGCAGATCGAACCGTTCACGCCCTCGGGCACCTCCGTGCCATCCTCGTCCACGATCCGGACTCCGACGGTCGGCATCGCCATGCCCACGCTGTCGGCGTTGGCCTGCAGCATGGCGTTGCTGGCGTGGCTGACCATGCCCCCGGCCTCGGTCAGGCCGTAGCCGGAGGTGAACGTGTCGACCAGGTGGGGGAACCGTTCCTCTGTGGCTCGTACCAACTCGGGCGTGGTGGCCGAGCCACCGATGGCGACCGTCTGGACCAGCGACACATCGAGTGTCCCGATCGATGGGTCCTGGAGGAGGCGGAAAATGTGGGTGGCCGTCCCGTTCCAGGCGTAGATGCCCTCTTCGGTGGTAAGGCGGATCACCGTGGCCGGATCGAACCTCCCCATCGGCCAGACGTTGCCGGCCCCGGTGGCCATCGGCGTGACGCTGGCGCTCTGCAGCCCGGAGATGTGGAACATGGGGAACACAGCCAGGCGTGGGCGGCTCGGCCCCGTGGACGGCAACCCGACAGATGCCGCCTGCGCCGCTCCGAGGAAGCTCACCACCTGGACGAAGCCCACCAGGCTGCGATGGCTAAGCACAGCCGCCTTCGGTCGACCGGTGGTCCCCGAGGTGAACTGGAGCAGGGCCGGCTGGTCCTCGTCGATGGCCACACCGGGCAGCGGTGCATCTGGGGCGAATGACTCCAGGTCGACGAAGTCCTCCTCGATGACCACGACGGGCATCCCGGGATCGGCACCCTCCAGACGAGCCAGGCGCTTCGCGTCGGCCACCAGCAGCTTCGGGGTGGTGTGGGCGAGGGCGTGCTGGATCTCGTCGCGGGTCCACCAGCCGTTGCACGCCACCGCCACCGCTCCCAGCGACACCGTCGCCCAGAACGTGACGATCCACTCCGGGCAGTTGGCGGCCAGGATCGCCACCCGGTCACCGGCAACGACACCCCGGTCAGCCATGGCGGCCGCCACCGAGGCCACCAGTCGCTCGTGCCCGGCGAAGGTCAGAACCCGCCTGCGTGCCGAGTCGTGGAAGACGGCGTAGTCGGCATCGCCGAACCGGCCGGCCTGCTCCAGGAGTTCCCGGAGCGACCGGTCCCTCTTCACGAAGACCTGCATGGGTTCGCCCAGCACGTCCTCGACGGCCATTTCGAATGGGCCACCGGGCGCTAGCAGGGCCATCACGGCCGTCGCCGGATCAGACGGTGCCGGGTCTGGAGGGTCCGTGTTGGACGGATCGGTCATGGTCGCCGCCCGGTCAGTCAGTCGGGGTTCCGACCAACTGGTCGCGCAACGTGCGCTTCACGAACTTGCCGTTGGCGTTGCGGGGCAGCGGATCCTCCAGGAACCAGACGCACTCAGGCACCTTGAAGCCGGCGATCAGTGTCCGGGTGTGGTCCCTGAGGCCGTCCGCAGTGAGCTCGGCCTCTGGGAGCAGAACCACCGCCACGCCCACCACCTCGCCGTGGCGATCGTCGGGCACGGCGAAGACCGCCGCCTCGGCGATCGCCGGGTGCTCGTAGATGGCGGCCTCAACCTCTGCGGAGTAGACGTTCTCACCGCTGCGTAGGACCATGTCCTTGGCGCGGTCCACCAGGAACAGGAAGCCGTCCTCGTCCAGGTAGCCGATGTCGCCGGTGTGGAACCAGCCGTCGGTGAGGGCCTCGGCGTTCGCCTCGGGCCGGTTCAGATAGCCGCGGAACACGTTGCCGCCGCGTACCCAGAGCTCGCCGTGTCCACCTGTGGGCTGGTCCGTTCCGTCCTCCCCGACTATCCGGGCCTCCATGACGGGACAAGGCGAACCGGCCGATGCCGGCTTGGCTAGGAAGAACTGGTTGGCGTTGATGGAGATGACGCCGTTCACCTCCGTGAGGCCGTATCCGGTGCTGGGCCGACCCTCCAGGCGCTCTTCGATCTTGTGCACCAGGTCCGGCTGCACAGCGGCGCCGCCCCCACCCAGGTGGGCGAGGCTGGAGGTGTCCCGTCGGTCGAAGTCTGGGCTGTTGATCAGCTCCCGGACCATGGTCGGAACGCCGGTGAAGCTCGACGGCCGCTCCCTCTCGATCAGCTCGAGGGCCGTCTCTGGGTTCCAGCGGTGCATGAGGGTCAGGCGGCCACCGACCGCGGTGACCGGATGCAGGCAGCAGTTGCAGCCGGTGACGTGGAACAGCGGCACGGCCAGGACCGAGCCTGGATATGACTCACCGGGCTTCTTGTCCGAACCCGGGGGCGGATCACCCGCCGCGATGGCCATGTCCTGGGCTGCTCCGGCCATCGTCTGCCAGAAGGCCAGGTTCAACAGGTTGGAGGCGGCGCCACGGTGGGTCAGCACAGCTCCCTTCGGGTGCCCGGTCGTGCCCGAGGTGTAGAAGATGCAGAGGTCGTCCTCCGGTCCGATGTCGGCCATGGGTGCGACCGGCAGGCCCTCCGCACCGGCCACGGCGTCCTCCCACCGGACGGCGTCCTCGGGCAATCCGGCATCGGGACCGAGGCGGACGCCGACCACGTGCATGGGCCCATCGGACCGCAGGGCTTCCAGGTAGGGGGCGACGCGCTCGAGCCTCTCGGCGTCGCAGAGCAGTGCCCTTGGAGAGGAATCCGCCAGGCCGAACTCCATCTCGGGTCCGGTCCACCAGGCGTTCAGGCCCACGACGGCGGCTCCCAACTTCAACGTGGCCCAGTAGCCGAGTACCCATTCCGGGTAGTTGCGCATGGCCAGCGCCACCCGGTCGCCGTGACCCACCCCGATGGCCGCCAGGTGCGACGCGATGGCGTCCACCTGCACGTGGGCCTCGGCATACGACATGCGCTCGTCCTGGTAGACGAGGTAGTCGGCATCGCCGTGTGTAACCGATCCCGCCCAGAGGAGGGTCAGGTTCGGCGGCGCAGCGTCGTAGGTGCGGGTCGGCACGCCCCTCACGTCGGTCACCGACCACGCGAAGGGAGCTCCGGGTGCCGTAAGAGCGTCCCACGCCGCCCGATAGTGCTGGTCCATGTGTTCACCCTCCGAAGGCGGTCTGGCGGTCTGGTCGTGCAGCCCACCACCGACATTTGTCCACTGCCGGTGCCTGCGCCAGGCCCGACGGGTCTTGACCCTAGGTCCGCCCGGCCGTGTGGCCTGCCACGGGGCCGCCGATCGCACACCCGTCGTGCGGCCTGTAACGGGCCGCCCGGTTCGGACCGATGGGCGCGGCGGCGCCACAATGTCGCCGAGCCACATACCCGAGAGAGCCAGGACCAGCACCACATGAGCGACAAGCCGGAAATCGCCTACGACGACCTGGAGGGCCTACGTGGGGCCATCACCGAGGAGTGGAGTGCCTGGGGTCCCGAATACGAGATGACCCAGGAGAAGGTGGACCAGTTCGCAGAGCTGACCGGCGACCACCAGTGGATCCACGTCGACGTGGAGCGCGCCACCGCTGGCCCGTTCGGGGGGCCGATCGCCCACGGCTTCTTCACCCTCAGCCTCCTGCCAACCCTGAACCGCACCGGTCACGTGAAGATCAGCGGGCAGCAGAACGTCGTCAACTACGGCGCGGACGGCCTCCGCCTGCTGGCCCCGGTTCCCGTCGGCTCCACGCTCCACGCCCGAAACCGGATGACCGACATCCGGGAGCACAAGAAAGGCACGCTCGTGGCGACGCAGGTAGCCATCCACGTGGTCGGCAACGACGACGTTCCGGCCGTGCTGTACGACGCCCTCAGCCTCTACCAGGGCTGAGCCACCCGACCGTGCTGTAGGACGCCCCGGGCCTCCATCACCGCTGAGCCGCCCAGCCCAGGTCGGGTGCCCTAGTTGTTCTTGATGGTCATGCCTCCGTCCACCATCAGCAGGTGGCCGGTGATGTAGCCGGAGGCGGGAAGCGCCAGGTGGAGGATCCCGTGCGCCACCTCCTCCGGGACGCCGTACCGCCGCAGCGGAACCCGTCGGCGGGCGAACTTCCGCCTGTCCTCGTCGGGGATCGCCTCCGTCATCCCGGTCTCGATGGGGCCCGGCCCCACGGCGTTGACCGTGATGCCGGTGTCGCCCAGCTCCACGGACAGCGAGCGGGTCAGGCCGACCACCCCGTGCTTGGCCGCCGTGTAGGGCGAGACGCCGGCCGAGCCCCCCACGCCCTCCGTGGACGAGACGTTGATGATGCGGCCCGCCGCCGAGGCCCGAAGGTGCGGCAGCGCCGCCCGGATGGTCCGAGCCTGGGCGGTCAGCATCACGTCCATGGAAACCAGCCAGGCGTCCTCGTATCCGGGACCGTCTATCGGGGCACCGATCGACACCCCGGCGTTGTTGACCAGCACGTCCAGCCCACCACCCCAGGCGGCGACCTCGGCCACCACGGCATCGATGGCCGCCCAGTCGGCCACGTCCAGCGTCCAGCCCCGCGCCCGGCCGCCGGCGCCTTCGATCTCGACCACCACGGCGGCCACCCGCCCGGCGTCGCGGTCGGTCACGGCCACGACCGCTCCCTCGTCGGCGAACAGGTGCGCCGTGGCCCGCCCGATCCCCGAACCGGCCCCGGTGACCAGCACCACGTGGCCAGCCACAGACCGGCTGAGGCTGCTCAACCGGGCGGGTGACAGCGCTTCGGTGGGGTGGTCCTGCTTCTCGTCCATGGCCCGAGTCTCGCGTGGAGTCGTGGCCCTCACCGCGCCGGAGCCGGCCGCTATGGCGGTCGGCCAGACCGGACAGGTTGCCCGGTGTTTGCCTGACAGACAGTCAGATCCCATGATGGACCACGATGACCTCGACCTTCCCAGATGACGTGGCCGCCATCGACACGATGATGGGCACCCGGGCGGGACCCAACGCCAAGCTCAACTACGCCAACCTGACCGGGATCAGAGACGCCGACTCGAAGTCCATGAACTTCCCGGCCCAGTACATGTTCAAGGACGTCCCGTTCTCGGACCAGGCCCGGGGGGCCGACGGCGAGCCCCTGGACCCGCCCCAGGGTGCCGAGTTGTGCCTGCCGTTCATGGACCGCAACAACGTCCAGATGGCGATGATCGGCATCGGCCCCGACAAGGGCGAGGGCCGGTCCATGGTCGAGGCGCACCCCGACCGGTTCTTCGCCTGCCACGAGCCGGATCCCAACGACGTCCCCGGGATGCTCCGGACCGTCCGCCAGCTCCACAGGGACGCCGGGCTGAAGGCGGTCAGCGCCTTCCCATCAGGTCGTGACCCCCAGGTCCCTATCGACGACCCGAAGATGTACGACCTGTACGAACTGTGCTGCGAGCTGGCGATCCCCATCTTCTGCTGCGCTGGGATTCCCGGGCCCCGGGTGCCGTTCGCACCGCAACGAGTCGAGCTCATCGACCAGGTCATGTACGACTTTCCCGACCTGGTGTTCGTGACCCGCCACGGCTGCGAGCCGTGGCAGGACCTCATGGTCAAGCTGATGCTGAAGTGGCCGAACCTCTACTACTCCACCTCGGCGTTCGCCCCGAAGCACTACCCGAAGGCCATCATCGACTACGCCAACAGCCGGGGTGCCGACAAGGTCATCTACGCGGGCTACTTCCCGATGGGGCTCTCCCTGGACAGGATCTTCACCGAGCTGAGGGACGTGCCCTTCAAGGCCGAGGTTTGGCCGAAGTTCCTGAGGGAGAACGCCATCCGGGTCCTCGGGCTGGACGCCTGAGCGCTGGTCCTACCTGGGCCCGACGACGCCGGCGGCCCGGAGCTCGGCGATGCGTTCCGCCGACAGACCCAGGTCCGCCAGCACCTCGTCGGTCTGCTCACCGACCGTCGGTGCCATCGACGGCGTGGGCGGCAGGTCGCCCTCCAGGTAGACGGGCAGCGGCAACTGCTCGGCTCCCACGTCTTCGATGCCGTAGAACGGGAGCCGGTGGGCGAACTGTGGGTCGTCCGGCGCTGTCTTCGGGGTGTTCACCGGAGCGATGGGCGTGTTGGCCTCGTCGGAAAAGGCTAGCCATTGGACGCACGTCCTCGTGGCGAAGATGGCCTTCAGCTCCGCCTGCAACTCAGTGTTGTGGCGGGCGTGGTCCGCATACTGAGAGCCCGGCCAACGCTCGAACAGCTCGGGCCGCCCGACCCCCTCGCAGAAGTTCCGCCAGAAGGCCTGTTCGCTGGCCATGAACAGGACGTGGCCGTCGGACGCCTCGTAGATCTGGTAGCGGACGCCCTCCCACATGCCTGCCAGGCCCGGCTCCCGGCGTTCGTGGTCGTCCGAGGAGTTGCCTGTCACCACGTCGGCCGGCCGTTCGTAGGCACGGTAGGTCTCGATCCGGTACCAGTCCATGTAGGCGGCCGCATCCGACTGGGCCACCTCCAGGCAGGTGCCCTCACCGGTCTCACGGGCCCGGATGACGGCAGCCAGGATGCCCAGGGCGGCGATCATCGGCCCCACGTTGATCCCGATGTTGGGAAGGGTGGGGATGCGGGTGAAGCCTCCATCGTCGAGCACCGGTTCAATCAGGCCTGCCCAGGTGTCGTAGGCGATGCCGTGGCTGGGCATGTCGCGGTACGGGCCGGTGGCCCCGTAGCCCGACAGGGTGCAGAACACCAGCCGGGGGTTGAGCTGGATCAGGTCGTCGAAGCCGAGGCCCAACTTCGCCAGGGAACCCGGGCGCATCGCCTCCAGCACCACGTCAGCCCCACGGACCAGGTCGCGGTAGACCTCCAGGCCGGCCTCGGTCTTGAGGTCGATGGCGATGCTGCGCTTGCCCCGGTGGGTGTGGAGGTGGAGAAGCGAGGTTCCCTCCACGATCGGCCACGTCATCCGACGGATGTAGTCACCGGTGGGTGGCTCCACCTTGACCACGTCGGCTCCCAGGTCGGACAGGAAGGTGGCTGCCAGGCCGGGCCCGAGCAGCGAGCTCTCGACGACCTTCAGACCGGCCAGTGGCTGGTTGGCAGGGGGCGTGGTTGTGCTCATGTGGGCCAGTCTCCCGCCGTGCGGGTTAGTACGCCAGATCTGACGGTCCGTCAGATTCTATCCCGGCGGTGGCTTCCGCGGGCCGTCCGTAGGCTCGGCCCGTGGCCAACCCAATGCACCTCCTGCACGTCATGTCGCACCAGTCGGACACGAGGCCACACATAGGTCCCGAGACCCGGAGACGGGTCTGGATGTTCGCCAGCCCCTACCGGTCCCTCATCATCGGGTTCTTGGGCGTGGTCACCGCCTCGTCCGTGCTGGGGGTGGTCCCACCGTTGCTGTTCCGGGAGATCATCGACGGGGCCATCGCCGAGGGAGACCGGGGACAACTCACCGTCCTCGGGCTGCTCGTGGTGGGAGCCGCCCTCGCCCAGGCCGTTCTCTCGTTCTTCGAACGGTGGGCCTCGGCAACGGTCGGAGAGGGCCTCATCTTCGACCTCCGCGTGGCCCTGTTCGACCACGTGCAACGACTCCCGGTCTCGTTCTTCACACGCACCCGGACAGGCGCCCTCGTGAGCCGCCTCAACAACGACGTGATCGGCGCCCAGCGGGCACTCACCGGGACGCTCGGCACGGTGGTAGCAAACACCATCACGGCACTGACCACCCTGGTCACCCTCTTCCTGCTGGAGTGGCACATAACCCTGCTGGCCATGGTCCTGCTGCCGCTGTTCATCCTCCCGGCCCGCCGGGTGGGCAGGACCGTGGCCGGGATCACCCGCGAGGGCATGAACCTGAACGCCACGATGAACGCCACGATGACCGAACGTTTCAACGTCTCCGGAGCCTGGCTGGTCAAGCTCTTCGGGCGGCCGGACGACGAGCGGGATGGCTTCGCCGACAGCGCCGGCCGGGTCCGCGACATCGGCATCCGAAACGCCCTCTTCAGCCGCACCTTCGTGATCGCCCTCACGCTGCTGGGCGCCATCGGCACCGCCGTCGTGTACTGGGTTGGCGGCTCGCTGGCGATCAACGGCACCATCACCATCGGCACCCTGGCCTCCATGGGGGTCCTAGTCGCCCTGCTCTACGGGCCGCTGGCCCAGCTCACCAACGCCCGGGTGGACGTCATGTCCGCATTCGTGTCCTTCGAGCGGGTGTTCGAGGTGCTGGATGCCCCCAACCCGGTCGCCGACGTCGCCGACGCCGTGGACCCGCACCCCGTCCAGGGGCACCTGGTGTTCAAGGGGGTGTCGTTCCGGTATCCGGCGGCCAACGAGACCTCGGTCGCCTCCATGGAGACCGACATGGCGCCCGGCGAACCCGGTCGGATGGTGCTCCACGACCTGGAGCTCGAGGTTGGCCCCGGTCGTGTACTCGCCGTCGTGGGGCCGTCCGGTTCCGGCAAGAGCACCCTGGCCTCGCTGATCCCGCGGCTCTACGACGTGACGGACGGGTCGATAACCCTGGATGGCCGGGACCTCCGCTCGCTACGCCAGGATGACCTGCGCGCCCGGATAGGCGTCGTTACCCAGGATCCACACCTGTTCCACGACACGGTTGGCTCCAACCTCCGCTACGCCCGACCCGACGCGACCGATGCCCAACTCGACGAGGCCTGCCGCTCCGCCCGCATCCTGGATGTCGTACGGGCACTCCCGGACGGTTTCGACACCATGGTCGGAGAGCGCGGCTACCGGATGTCGGGAGGCGAGAAGCAGAGGCTGGCCATTGCCCGCCTGCTCCTGAAGGACCCGGCCATAGTGATCCTGGACGAGGCCACGAGCCACCTGGACACCGAGAACGAAGCCGCCGTGCTGGATGCCCTGGCCATCGTGCTCTCCGGACGCACGTCCATCGTGATCGCCCACCGACTCTCCACGGTCATCGAGGCAGACGAGATCGTGGTGCTGGACGACGGACGGATCGTCGAACGCGGTCGCCACGCCCAGCTCCGCGATGCCGGCGGCCTCTACGCCGACCTCTGGGAGGGCCTGGTGCGAGACGACGGCCAGGCTGCGCCCGTCACCGACTGACCCCCCCTGGGACACATACCAGCCACGCCGGACCGGGCCGGTGGACCCGCCGGGCGGTACCTTTCGGCCAGCAGAATCGGGGCCGATCGTCGGCCCCAGAGCACCGGTACCGGAGCCACCATGCCCTCAGCAGCATCCCCGATAGTCATCCTCGCCGGAGCACGCACCCCGATGGGCCGCTTCCAGGGTGGGCTGTCACCGCTGACGGCCACCGACCTCGGTGCCGCTGCGATCAGCGGTGCCCTCGATCGGGCCACCATGTCGGGCGCCGACGTGGACTTCGCCTACCTCGGAAACGTGGTGGCCGCCGGCACCGGACAGGTCCCGGCCCGACGTGCCGCCGCAGACGCCGGCATCCCGCTGACCGTGCCGTCCACCCTCTTGAACCGGGCCTGCCTGTCTGGGATGCACGCTGTCCACTTGGCATCCCAGATGATCCGCCTGGGCGAGGCCGACACGGTGGTGGCCGGTGGCATGGAGTCGATGACCAACGCGCCCTACCTGCTGACGAAGGCCCGTGGTGGCTACAGGATCGGTGACGGAGCCGTCGTCGACTCGATGATGTCCGACGGCCTGACCTGCACGCTCGAGGGCTGCGCCATGGGCGAGGCCACCGAGCGCTATGCCGCCGACCTGGGGCTGACCCGTGAGCCGCAGGATGCCTTCTCCGCCCGGTCCCACGAGCGGGCGGCGAAGGCCCAGAAGGACGGCCTGCTGGCCGACGAGATCGTGCCCGTCAGCATCCCCCAGCGTCGCGGTGAGCCCATCCGGCTCACCGACGACGAGGGCATCCGGTCCGACGTCGACACCGCCTCCCTGGCACGGCTGCGGGCCGCCTTCGTCGCCGACGGCAACATCACCGCCGGCAACGCCTCGCAGATCTCGGATGGGGCAGCCGCATGCATCGTCACCACCCTGGAGCGGGCCGAGGCCCTCGGCATGGAGCCCCTGGCCGAGCTGGTCTCCCACGGCCAGGTGGCCGGGCCCGACGCCAGCCTCCTCCACCAGCCCAGCAATGCCATTGCCCTGGCCCTTGAGAAGGCCGGCATGGCCGTCTCCGACCTGGACCTGCTGGAGATCAACGAGGCATTCGCCGCCGTGGCCCTGGCGTCGATGGACGCCCTGGGGGTATCTGACGACATCGTGAACGTGAACGGTGGGGCCATCGCCCTCGGCCACCCGATCGGCATGTCGGGTACCCGGGTGGCCCTGACGCTGGCCTACGAACTGAAGCGCCGGGGTGGGGGCATGGGAGCCGCCGCCCTCTGCGGCGGCGGCGGCCAGGGCGAGGCCCTCGTCCTGAAGGTGTGAGTAGCGGAGGCATGGGTGGAGAAGGCATGAATGGAGAATGCGAGAACAGGGAGGGTCTTGGCCCGGCGGGTGTCGCCGGCAGGCCGGAGGACGCTCCCGTCGCCCGCTGCGCCCAGGGCGCGCTGCGAGGTCGGCACCGTCGGGGCGTCCAGCTCTTCGCCGGCATCCCCTACGCCGCGCCACCCGTCGGAGAGCGACGGTTCCGGGCGCCGGCACCGCCCGAACCGTGGGACGGCGAGCGTGACGCCCGCCGGTTCGGCCCGGCCGCGCCACAGCTACCCGGCGAGGGCCTCACCAGCCGCGTCCCAATTCCGTGGGACGAGGACTGCCTCACGCTGAACGTGGTGACACCGGCGTGCGACGATGCCTTGCGGCCCGTCTACGTCTGGATCCACGGCGGTGCCTACAAGCACGGCCAGGGTGCAACGCCCTGGTACGACGGCACGTCGTTCGCCACACGGGGCGACATCGTCGTAGTGACCATCAACTACCGGCTGGGTGCGTTGGGCTTCTGCGACCTGGGCAGCCACCTGGGCGACGACTTCGCCACCTGCGGCATCAACGGCACGCTGGACCAGGTGGCCGCCCTGACCTGGGTACACCTGAACATTGCCGGATTCGGCGGTGACCCCGACCGGATCACCATCGGCGGCGAGTCCGCCGGGGCGTTCAGCGTCTGCAACATGCTGGCGATGCCGTCCACGGACGGCCTGTTCCACCGGGCCATCGCCCAGAGCGGAGCGGCACACCACACGTTCGACCCCGAGGAGGGCTCCGGGATAGCCGCCGAGTTCCTTGTCCGCCTGGGTAATCCCTCCGCTGACGAGCTTCTGGCCATGGACGTCGGGGCCCTCCTGGAGGCCCAGGAGCAGGTGGCGGCGGACCGCAGCCACCTGCCCGGACGTAACCAGGAGCCCTTCTACCCGGTCTGGGGGCACGAGGCCCTGCCCCGGGCCCCACGGGAGCTGATCGCCGAAGGAGCCGGAGCAGACATCGCGATGCTCACCGGCACCAACGAGGACGAGTTGGCACTGTGGGGCGTTACGGGCACCACGGCCACCGAAGTTGACAACATGGTCGGAGCTATCACAGAAGACCCCTCAGGAATGCTGGCCACCTACCGGAGGCGCCTGGACGTCGCCGACCCGGGTTGGCTGGCGTGTGCCATTGGCACCGATCGGGTGTTCCGGATTCCCGCCGTCCGGCTGGCCGATGCCCGCCACGCCAACGGCGCGGACACCTGGATGTACCGGTTCTCCTGGGACTCCCGGGCCTTCGACGGTCAGTTCGGTGCCGCCCACGCGTTGGAGATCCCATTCGCCTTTAACACGATCGACCAGCCGGGCGTGGACATCTTTCTGGGTCCTGGCGACGTGCCAACCGTCCTGGCCGAGACCATCCACGACGCGTGGATCGCCTTCATCCGCGACGGTGACCCGTCGACCGATGCCCTTGGCCCTTGGCCCACCTACGACCCTGAGCGCCGCCGCGTAATGGACCTGAACGACGGGTGCCGCCTCCTGGACGACCCGGAGGCCGACGAGCGACGCATCTGGGACGGGCTCGTCAGGTGAGCATGTCGCCAACCGTGGAACGAGCTGACACGGCACGGAGAGTCTCGACATGTGGGGCAGCTCCATGAGAATGCTGGTGATGGGCGGCACGCAGTTCAACGGCCTGGCGCTGGTCCACGAGCTGGCCCGCTGTGGGCATGACGTGACCATCGTGAACCGGGGCCGGACCGAGGCGCCGCTGCCGGACGGCATCCACCGCCTCTTCGCCGACCGGACCGACCACGACCAGATGCGCGACGTTCTGGGCGGCCTCGAGTTCGACGTGGTGCTGGACATGAGCGCCTACCACCCCGACGACATACGGCTCATGGTTGAGCTCTTCGGTGGGCGGACCGGCCAGTACGTGTTCGCAAGCTCGACGGTGGTCTACGCGGCGTCGGACCACCTGCCCATCACCGAGGACCACCCCACGGAGCGCGGCGACTCGCAGATCGAGTACGGCGGCAACAAGCTCCTCTGCGAGGACGTGCTGGCCGAGGCACGCGACGACCACGGCTTCCCGTCCACCGTCGTGTACTTCTCGATGGTCTACGGGCCCCGCAACATCATCCCGGACCGGGAGCAGCGCATGTTCGCCCGCCTGGAGGCCGGGCGGCCCGTCCTGATCCCCGGCGACGGCACGACGGTCTTCCAGGTCGGCCACGTGGACGACCAGGCCAGGGCCCTGGAGGCGATAACCCGGGCTCCGGCGACCGTGGGGCGTCGCTACAACATCACCGGGAAGCACTTCCAGAGCGACCTCGGATACGTGGCCACGACGGCAGCCCACATCGGCGTGGAACCAGACCTCCGCTTCATACCGGCCGGCACCATGGACGCCCTCTGGGACGGTGACCTGGAGGTGGGGGTGGAGAGCGCCTCGAAGGCCAACATCGACATCCGGACCAGCCCGGAGGCACGCCGCCGCCAGGCATCGGTCCGGCACCGCTTCCGGTTCGCAACGGTGCTCCCCAGGCTGGCACCCAACATCCACCGCTGGAACCGCAGCGTGGTGTTCGGCATCGACGCCCTGAAGCGCGACACCGGCTGGGAGCCCCGGCACGACCTGGCCTCGATGGTGGCCCAGACCCATGCCTGGCACGTCCAGACAGGTGGCCGGGAATACGACTGGGCCTACGAGGACGAGCTCCTCAAACTCCTGGACTGAGCATCCGTCCTGCGTCTGTCACAAGGGCTACAGGGCGCTCAGGTGAACGGAAGGTGGCAGGCCACGAAGTGGTCCTCGCCTAGTTGTCGCATCTGCGGTTCTTCGACGGCGCACCTGTCGAAGGCCGCCGGACATCTGGTCCGGAATCGACAGCCGGACGGCGGATCGGTGGGAGACGGAATTTCGTCGCCTAGGACTGCGTCGGCAACGCCGACTGATTGGGCCGGTTCGGGTGCCGAGGCAAGCAGCGCTCTGGTGTACGGGTGGGCCGGGGCCTCGTAGAGGCGGTCAGCGTCGCCCACCTCGCAGAGCTTTCCCAGGTACATCACGACCACCCGATCGCTCACGTTGCGAACCACCGACAGGTCGTGGCTGATGAACACGAGGCTCAGGTCGTAGCGGGCCTTCATGTCCTCCAGGAGGTTCAGGATCTTTGCCTGGACCGAGACGTCGAGGGCTGAGACCGGCTCGTCGCAAATCAGGATCTCCGGGTTCACAGTGAGCGCTCGGGCGATGGAGATCCGCTGGCACTGTCCGCCCGAGAACTGGTGTGGCCGGTGGGAGGCCGCCACTGCCGGGTCGATGCCTACGGCGTGGAGGACTTCTGCGACTCGTTCCCTCCCTTCGGTCCCGATGTCGCCGTCGGACCAGATTTCGAGACCCTCACTGACGATGTCTTTTACCCGCCGCCGCGGGTTCAGCGACGAGATCGGGTCCTGGAAAATCATCTGGAGTCTCGGTCGTACATCGCGCAGGTCGTTACCTGATAAGGCGGTCAGGTCGATCTCATTTTCGGAGCCGGGGTCGAGAACCACCCGTCCGCTGGTAGGCGGCGGGAGTTGGACCAAGGCTCGAGCTGTCGTGGACTTACCGCAGCCGGACTCGCCGACAATACCCAGGGTCTCCCCCTTCCGGAGGTCGAAAGAGACATCGGATACCGCGTGGACCACCCGGTTGCGACCGACTGGGAATTCCTGGACGAGGTTTTCCACCCGGAGGATGACGTCCTTGCCGCCACGGAGTTGGACGGTGCCGCGACCAGCCATCAGGCCCGCTCCTCCGGACCGTCGACCACCGCACCGATAGGCACTCCAGACTGGTGGATTTCCAAACCGGTCGCCGTGTGTCCTCGCGCCGCGTTGGCTGCCAGGGCCGCTGCGGCGGCGGGGGTTCCGACCGGCGTGTGGCACGCAACCTGGTGGTCGTCACCAAGGGGCGTCAGGGGTGGGCTTTGTGTCACGCACCGGTCCGTCGTGTAGCGGCACCGATCCGCGAACGGGCACCCGGTCGGTGGGCTGGTGGTGACCGGTGGTTGGCCGGGAATCGGCACCAGGCGCGTATGGCTGGCCGAATTGATCTTCGGAATGGTTTCAATCAGGGCCTCGGTGTAGGGGTGGCCCTGCCGGGAAAAGACCTCTTCGGTGGGGGCCTCTTCCATGGTCCGACCGGCGTACATGACCATCACCTCGTCGGTCCGACCCTTGACGACGCCCAGATCGTGGGTGACGAGAATCATCGCCATCCCCCGCGCGACACGAAGGTCGTCGAGCAGGTCCAGGATGTGCTTCTGGACGGTGACGTCC
>ENA-ORXI01000054-ORXI01000054.1-sediment-metagenome-genome-assembly--contig:-NODE-54-length-71961-cov-8.471273_pt1 | contig 71961 bp, 71 predicted proteins | sample MGYA00237861_ERZ511468 | MGnify/ENA primary metagenome ERZ511468 (study PRJEB26299, sample SAMN06266213) | sediment metagenome | isolation source: Hudson Canyon methane seep mesocosm | place: USA:Hudson...
GCTAATGATCTGGCTGTCTGTGTGTCGTGTTTTTTTCATAGAAAACTCCTGCTAATAGTGTATTAGAATTTTCTACTCTTAACTTAGTTTATTTTTCGGGGGGATTACACTTATGCTCTTTTACAATAGTGATTTAGCAACCTATTCACTGCTAATTAAATAGATTGCAACCAAACCAAAAGGTGAAATAATCACCATAAAAGCAAGTTTCAACATCTCTCTGATAAAATATATTAAATCAGTGATATATCCCATGACATTATCCTTTTACACGCCAATAACATTATGATTAAAGCACAAGCTGTGCCACTAAATACAACCTGAAGAATCAGTCAGTTACAGCCAACCTTCTTGACTGGTTAGCACTGTTTTGAACAGCGTGTTTACTAATGGTGCAAGGGTTACTTTTACGGAGGGAATAAACCTGCTTTAGACTTCAGCACTATTTAATATAGGTAACAGGAGTAAGATGTTTAGATAAAAAATGCCTGAAAAATACTCAGCACGTAATAATGCGAAAGCTGAGGTATTTAATGTTATAGAAATGTTTCTCCTCGCAAAAGCATCACCCACATTCTGGTGGCATTTCACCAGCTAAATGTGAGGAAAAGATTACAGACAGTCCAATGAACTATGGCAAGTCCAGTTTGTCCATAAAAAGCCTAAGTCCTAATTGACTAACTAGGTAAACTAAAATGTGACCCCATTGCATATGTTAATAAATATGCTAGTCTCACATTTATTCAACATTTAATAGGAAAAAAGATGAAACGAATAATGTTATTTATTTTAACTAATATAGCCATTATGGTAGTGCTAAGTATTACATTGAGGCTGTTGGGTGTTGACAGTATATTAGCTGAAAATGGCTCTGATCTTAATCTTCAGGCATTGGTCATACTTTCAGGTGTGATAGGTTTTGGTGGCTCACTCATTTCACTGCTCATTTCGAAATGGATGGCAAAACGTATGACGGGGGCTGTAGTTATTACAAACCCTACAAGCAATATTGAAAAGTGGTTAATGAGTACCGTTGAAAAGCAGTCAAAAATTGTCGGTATCAAGATGCCGGAAGTTGCAATTTTCCCATCGTCGGCGATGAATGCTTTTGCTACTGGAGCCAGTAAAAATAATGCCCTTATGGCCGTGTCTCAAGGCTTGTTGAATGAAATGTCTCAAGGAGAAATAGAGGCGGTGGTAGGCCATGAGATGAGCCATATTGCTAATGGAGACATGGTAACACTGGCCTTAATTCAAGGTGTTGTTAATACCTTTGTGGTCTTTTTATCACGAGTCGTCGGACATGTTGTAGACCGCGTAATCTTAAAAAATAATCAAGGTCATGGTATAGGCTACTTTGTCACGGTAATGATAGCTCAGGTTGTTTTATCCATACTGGCATCAACCATTGTGATGTACTTTTCAAGAAAGCGTGAGTTTATTGCAGATACAGGCGGTGCAGACTTAGCTGGGCATCAAAATATGATCAATGCACTTAAACGTCTTGGACAGGTGGAGCCCGAAGCATTACCAGAGCAAATGGCTGCATTTGGTATTAATGACAAAGGGGGGATTATGGCACTATTCTCATCACACCCTCCCATAGAAGCCAGAATAGAAGCTTTGGAAAAAAGAGCGCTGACTCATTCATAAATAAAAAATACCCAATACTGCAAAACATTGGGGTACCCTCTCAGATACAAAACCTCAGTACTTAATGCTGGGGTTTTTACTGAGAATTATTAAGAGGTAAAATTCAAAAGCACATGAAAATACCAAAACAAATTCAGCCTCTTTATGACGATGGATTAGTCGATGATGTTGTCAGGCGGTTGATGAGCGGGAAAGAAGCCGATGTCTATATTGTAAGGTGTGGTTCTGAGCTACGCTGCGCCAAAGTCTATAAAGATGCAGTTAAGCGTAGTTTTAAAAAAGCCGTGCAGTACCAAGAGGGGCGAAAGGTTCGTAATAGCCGCAGAGGCCGAGCCATGGAAAAAGGTTCTAAATTTGGTCGTAAACAACAAGAAGAAACATGGCAAAATGCCGAAGTTGATGCGCTCTACCTACTTGCAGGTGCGGGGATAAGAGTTCCCCAACCTTATGATTGCCTTAATGGCGTGTTATTGATGGAATTGATCACTGATGCAGATGGTCAAGTAGCCCCTCGTCTCAACGATATCTCGATGTCAGTTGAGCAAGCACGGGAAGATCATTTAATCCTGATGTACTCTATTATGAAAATGCTCTGTGCAGGTATTGTACATGGTGACCTGTCAGAGTTTAATGTCCTAGTCGATGAGAATGGCCCTGTGATTATTGACCTTCCTCAGGCTGTGAATGCTGCCGCTAATAACAATGCTCAATCCATGTTAGAACGAGATGTACGAAATATAACCCGTTACTACGCACAGTACGCTCCGGAATTACTCAACAGTCAATATGACAAAGAAATATGGGCACTTTTTGAGAATGGCGAATTACAGCCAGATACTAAGCTCACGGGCTATTTTGCAGAAAACACACAAGCAGCTGATGTCGATGGTGTCATGCTTGAAATTAAATCAATCTTAGCTGAGGAAGAGGAGAAGCAACGACGTTTACGTGAAGAGGATGAGTGAAAAAACGCCCCTTCGTGACGATGTGTCAGCTCGACTTCAACCTGTATTGCTACACCATGACAAGCCCAATTATTTATTCTGCTGGGGCTTTTTATTAGCATCTTAAATCATACGCTCCACACTCTTTAGAAAAATCAGAGAGCATTAAAACTATATGGCCTCACATACCCCTCAGAATTACCTAGGAATGATAAGAAATCATACTGGCTTATTAGCCATATCATTTCTGGCCGTATTTACTGGCAACTTAGGACAGAGTTTTTTTATTGGCCTATTCCAAACCTCTATTAGTGAGCAGCTTAATTTATCCGCGGGTGAATTTGGCAATATCTACTCAGCTATAACCATCACTGGTGGTTTTCTAGTCATGTATTTTGGACCTAAGATAGACTGGATTTCGCCTAAACGTTATGCCTTAATACTGCTGATTACATTAACAATCGGCCTATTGCTTCTGACCCTCTCACCATGGTGGGCGCTGGGCATTTTAGGCTTGGGATTACTGCGATTCTGTGGCCAAGGTTTAATGACCCATCTGGGCAGCACTTTGGCAGGCAGGGAATTTAGTACTAATCGTGGCCGCGCTTTGGGATTTGTGGGGCTTGCAATGCCATCAGGTGAAATTATTCTTCCGCCATTGACTGCTTTATTACTGATCTGGTTATCATGGCAACAAGTATGGTTGTTCATACTCGCGATTATTCTTGCCTTATGGGTGTATTTATTTCTCTTTATTGCATGGCCGGATGCACCGCACGAACATAAAGCTGCCGCTGATAAACACCTTCAAGGTTCTAATCCAATGCGAGAGTTACGGTTTTGGTTATTAATGCCCATGCTATTGGCATTACCATTCACACTAACGGGTATTTTTGTCTATCAAGCACAAATGACAGAACATCTTGGTGCTCACGCCACGACATATGCATTAGCCCTCACCGGCATGGGAATGATTCGCTTTCCAATGGCACTGCTTGGTGGTAGATGGATAGATGAGCTAGGAGTTAGCTTCATCGCCCGCTTTTATTTATTGCCCTTTACGATTGCATTATCTGGGGCAGCCTTCTTCGGCGGCAATATCGGCATATGGATATTGATGATCGGTGCAGGTTTATCCATGAGCATGTCGTCAGCGGTCGCTGATAGCCTATTAGTCACACTATGGGGTAAAAAACATTTAGGTCGCGTGCGCTCTCTCCGAACCGCTTTTTTGGTCTTTTCTACCGGAATTTGTCCTGCCCTACTGGGCTTTTTACTTGATGCTAATGTTCACTTTCAGACCATCCTATTCGGTATGCTAGTGTTTGTACTCCTAGCGTGGTTGATGGCACAGGTGCCCATTAGACAAGCACGTCAACAGTAAAAAACTTACGTTCTTGCCATTCGGATTATATTCATCAACTTATCTCAATAATTCATGGTTAAATAAATATGGTTTTTACCTAGTTAGCTAGGTATTATAAAAATGGTTGGGAAATCGCTATTTCCCAATTAATATTAAATCTTTAGAAAAAGGAATAAATATGGAACTTAGTAGTATTTTAATCGTTGTCGCAGTGCTCGTAGTCATTGGCTTTGGCTTTAAAAAATTAATTTCTTCAGAAGATAATAAAAATGATCCAAGCCTATCTGAACCTAGAGATACCAATACATCTAAAGGAAACCAAGGTACTCGAACAACCAGAAACCAAACAAAATAGCACATCCCAAAGACACTGAGTCAAAATACATTCAAGGATGAACATATTACATAAAACGTGAAATATATCTGGTTCTAAACCAGTTAATTTCAATCGTTAACAACCCTTTTCAAGGATTTATTCCAACTGAATATCCTGAACAATTAAGTGCATAAAATGGTTGTATTACTTATTCAACCTCATATTAAAAGATCTCCTCTTTTCGTCAAACCTGGTATCCTAGGCAGTCACGTAAATAGGCAACACTATAAATGAACGGAAAAATCCCAGTAATTGATTTATTTGCTGGCCCTGGAGGGCTTGCAGAAGGAATTTCAGCTTTTACTTCAGATCAAAAAGCGAAACCTTTTAATATCAGTCTCTCCGTTGAAAAAGAATATAGTGCATGGAAAACATTACGACTTCGCGCTTTTACAAGACAGTTTGATAAAAAGCTACCTCCTGAATATTACGACTATATTGCTGGCAAGCTTGGCAATAGCCCAGAAGATGAACTGTTTAAGCGTTACCCTGATGAAGCCGCTAAAGCGAATTTAGAAGCATTACAGTTTACGCTTGGTGAGGATAGTCATGATGATCTGGATGGAATGATCCAGAAACGCCTAGAGGGTACTAAGAACTGGATCCTTATCGGTGGACCGCCATGCCAGGCATACTCACTTGCAGGTAGAGCACGAAATAAAGCAAACACGGAATACCGTGCAGAAGATGATAATCGTCACTTCTTATACCGCCAATATCTTAGAATTATAGAAAAATTTCACCCTGCTGTTTTTGTCATGGAAAATGTAAAAGGCATTCTATCTTCCAAGGTCAATGGTGAGCTGGTATTCCATAACATTCTCTCTGACTTGAAAGATCCAAGTAAAGCAATAAGCAAGAAAGGATGCCCACAATACAAAATCTATTCACTCGTACAGGAAATGAAAGAAGGGGAAGAGATCGATCCCCATGACTTTATCATTTGTTCAGAAAAATATGGTATTCCTCAAGCAAGGCACAGAGTTATCTTACTCGGTGTTCGAGAAGACATTGTAGGCAAGCCAAACCTTCTAACGCCACAAAAGCCTATCACTGTAGCTAATGTTATTGGTGATATTCCTCGCCTTAGAAGCGGTCATTCAAAATCTAAGGGAGATGACTCTTTTGAGCATTGGCTTTCGGTACTCGACAAAGAGTTACAACGAACACTAAAAGACATTCCGAACCATGATGTCTCTCACGCGATGGATTTAGCATTCCAAAAAATAAAGACACAGGCTAGTCACCGAGGCTCTAAGTGGCTTGTACCATTTAAAAATTCCTACCAAGGAATGCCCAAGGCACTTGTTTCATGGTACCGAGATAACAATCTAAACGGCATCATTAATCATGAGTCACGCGGTCATATGGATAGCGATTTGGTCCGTTATTTATTTTGTTCCAGCTATGTCATGCTGCATGAGAATGATAAGTTCCGCACATCACCCACCCTAGCAAACTTTCCTAGCAACCTGCTTCCTGCCCACAAAAATGTGAATTCTGGCAAGTTTGTTGATCGATTCAAGGTGCAAGAAAGAAATCACCCCGCCTCAACGATAACCTGTCATATTGCAAAAGATGGACACTATTTTATACATTATGACCCAACACAATGTCGTAGTTTGACGGTAAGAGAAGCGGCAAGAATACAAACATTCCCTGACAATTACTTCTTTGAGGGTAATCGAACGGAGCAGTATGTCCAAGTGGGGAATGCTGTCCCACCACTACTCGCCAAGCAAATTGCCGACATTGTTTATAAACTGTTGACGTGATCAGCTAGCTTTAAAGCGATCAAATTCTTTAGGCATTAAATCAAGAACATCCTCACAATTTAATGAATACAAGTCATAGGTCAATTCAATTTGGTGTAGCCAAGCAACAAATCGATGAATACAGCCAGCACTTGATCTCGCTGCGGCCCCCTTTTTGAAGGAACCACTTTCTTCATCATAATAGAGTCTGCTAGCAGCTTGCATTAACCCTCGACAACTCAAAAAATATTGTCTCGCCATTAATTGCTCTGTTATTTCTCCCCTTATCGGCAATTCACGACATAATAAAAATCGTGCATCCTCCCCATAACGGTCAACTAATTGCCATGTTGTGAAAATGGCATGTCGAGGACGGTGGTTATAATTATTACTCAAAATATAGTTATAGGCTTGGCTTGGTGGCTTTCTGCTTCCATCATCCGCTTCAGGGCAAAGTTGATCAAACCAATGCAATGCTAAGCTACTCCAAAAGCCAATATCACCAATCATACTTTGCATATTGAGCTCAGAAAATTGCTCACATAAATATGAGCCTAACTCATAACGGGTGCTAAACGTCACGTCAGGTAGTTGCAATTCAAAACCCAATGGTTCTGATGTTGTTGGATCAGTCAGTAAATAACTGGGGGTATTTTGCTTCCCTCCATTACGCAGATTGTCTATAAACTGTCTAAACTCTTCTAAGCCTTGTTCATTTAGCTTTCTATTCATCATTGCTCACCTTCTTTTAGGCTATTAATCAAACGATCACAAAGCCCAAACCGATCAGAAAATCCTGCAATAACATCGTCCACCCAAATCATTAAGTCTATTGCGTCTTCTCCATGAGGTTTGCTTCCAGCAATAAACTCAGCAAAACCAATCCATTCATCGATAAACTCATTCTCTTCATCATGGTTCCAAAGAAAAAACATCAATACCTGCCTAAATGCACTTGGCAGTATTAATGATTGAAATTCACGATTATGCTTTACTTGGCCTATCGCATTAGGGATCCTGCTGTTTATCACCAATTGTGGTTTGCTATCTGTCTGAAATTCAATTTTCCATGTTTGTTGGCCAAGGTTTCTCTGGCGAACAGGTAATAAACTAGCATGGTCTTCATCTTGTTCAGATTGCGGACGCATTTCACTCGCACTCGCAACTAGTCTCCCTTTATGGACACTTTCATCGATGATCTGTGTTCTGAATAAAATAGAGCTAGACAGGTCAATTTGATCTAACCTTCTATCAATAGGTCGTTGAATATTAGCAACCGTCCCAAACGAAAAGCGTTGTGATGTATTGGTAGAATAAGCTTCGACATACACCTTGGCATCACTAGGAAGCTTGCTTTTATCCAAGCTAAAAAGTGCATCAAATGTAAGGCTGTCATCCGCTTCTTCATTTAATGTAAATTGCACTTCTTTAGTAACAATTTTTCTTCGACCTGTATGGTTAATTCTTGCTTGCATCGACTCAGCCCTCCTTTGTTAATCTTACTTTCAGATCTCGATTACTATCAAAACCACTGGCCTTTAATTGGAATGGTAAGTCTAAAACTTCAACACGAATCACATTTTCCTTATTGCCTAATACTTTCGCCGTACTGGACGTCATTGCGATTGCAATAGCACTATTTTTTCCCAGTTTAAAATCCAAGGGGCTATACTTTTTAAAGGGGTTACCTTTGATAGTATCGTAAGCCACTTCTATTTTTATGACCTGTGGAAAGCGATCAGCTAAGGCATCACTAGCAGATGTGATAGAAAAACCATCCGCAGTCTCATTAATATGAAAATCCTTTGGCTTTGCCTTCGGAGCCTCAATATTAATAACTGGCGTTTTCTTAGCTTTGTTTTTCGGTTTGTTTTGTTGAAAATCTTTCATCCAAAAAAATGAAGTCAACGCATCATCATCAATTTCATCTTCAATTTCAGCTAATAAGTCATATAACTGTATTAAACAGTTTTTTATTACCTTGATGGTTTTCCCAGGGTTCTTGTAATTGTGACGTAGCTTTTCAGCACTTGCTACCCAATGACTATGCGATGCATTCTCCGCATCACCCAAGAATGAGCAGATCACTTCATGCTCAGCCAACATTAAGCCTAATGCTTTACGCTCCCTAAATTTAGACTCTCCTGGCAACGTTAATCCACCACGAACATACAGATCAATGCCCTTATCTAACTCACTTGGCTTTTTAATAAACGCTGTGAACTTTGTGTCTAATGTAGAGCTGTCTTTATTTTTTACTGTGACAGGGAAGCGGATTGCAATTAAACGTCCATTTTTGAAGTTTTCTCGTACCGTATCAAGTGAGTGCTCATCAAAATCATTCTCATCTAACTTTTCATCATTGAGCCAACTTGGCTTCATCTCTAGCAGGTCTTCATCCTGCAAATGATAAGATTCCTCAATAAAATCGAATAGTTCATTAATATCTGACATATGTTCAGATGCATATTCATGAGCCAATTCACGAATATTACTGCCGTTAATCTCGATATCCCCAAACTGAAGAATCAGTTGTCCCGTAATAATGGGGAAAAAGTAATTCACAATAGCAACACCCAGCATATGGTCACGATTTAAGTCGGGATGAGGGAAAGGAATGATCACTGACAAACCTGAACGTGATGACCGTTCTAATGAAAATTGTTCAACAAATTCTTTAGCTTCTTCAACATCCTTCAAAGGCACAGGAATTTGCTCATAAAGACTTTCACCTTCAATGTCGGCAAAAAAACCATGAGGAGGATACTCTACGCCATCAACTGAGTGTAAATTGAGCACGGTCTGCCCCATCACATGGATGCTTGGATCGCCACTTCGCTGTGTCGCACCAAAGAATGTGCCAAGCAAACTTGAACATGAATAAACGAGCTTACCTAGCCCCCATCTTCCACGGCTTATTCCTGTTTTGTGCGATTTACCATGCCGACGCCAAAAATCACTAAAATTATCATTATCCTTGCTACTGATAGAACCAGTCAGCCCTTTAGTACCAAAATCTTCAATGATTAATGCCGTTGGGTTTGAAAAATCAACGTGATCAATGTCGAGTCCTGCCTGCTCCGCATGCTTTAACTGCGTATCAAAGATCGCTTCATAAAATTGAGGGGCCAAACCATCCGTTTTGTTTAACCACTTGAATGTGACAGTAACAACTGATGAAGGAGAAAGTGCAGCATCAAGAGAGTTTTGAATCGATTCTCTGACAATCGTCTCTGATAGTTCCAGCTCATCATTACTAAACTGATCTCTTTGTGTTACCTCTGCTTCAACTTGCCCTGGTAACTGAGGGGAAAAATACCATTTCATTTCTTTCAAATACTCCTTTTATTTCTAATAAAAATAGTCCACCAAGTAAAGAGACTTATAGTTTGAAACCATCATCTTTATCTGATTTTTTACTATCAAAACGAGACTTCATTTGCTCTAAAGCACTTTTCAAAGCACGATATATTTTTGCGGCATCTTCTTGCGTATATGAATAATTACTTCTATTTGAAAGATTCCCAATTAACTGAATATCTTTCAACGCTCTGGTGACACGCTTCTCTGACAGTTCTACAAATTTTTTCCTATCCAATTCTCTAACCATACAAACACTCACTTAATTTATTTTTTAAAATGAACGAGTACATAATACATATGAACGCAAATAATGCAAAATAATGGTCACAACTTATAAATGTATAATACCTACATACTATATAAAGAATAATAGCCATTGCCAATTGCCAATAAACACAAGATATTCACATATAACACTTACAATCAGTTAGTTAAGATAGCCTCCACGCTGTATTAATAGCCACAAGCTCCATAATAAATAATTGTATAACCTCACCACAAACCCTTATCACTTTATATATAACAACATTATTAATTGGCGCAAATTATTACTAATAATTTACATTAAACAGACATAACCACAAATTATACATATGCAAACCTCATTAGTATTTATTCAGACAATTAAACCAAACCATACAAACTTATAACTTATTTCTATCAGAAGACAGTATTTAAATATGTGTATAATTCATTACTCACAAGAAATTTAAATATCATGGAGAATGAATTGTTTTGAAATGCCTAGCCATTTTCTTGCTGGTCTTATCAACTGCCTCGATTGCAGAAGTAACAGAACAAGCAACGACTCAGTTCTACGATGTTAGCCCCAACAGCCTTAGTGACTTCTTTGAAGAGATCTCTTTAAAACACCCTGACAGGCAGGACTTTAGCTATCCCATTGCTGGACTAACAAAATCAAGTATCAAATGGGAGGCAAATTACTTATTTAATAAGAAGCTATGCAAAATAAAAAGTGTCGATATCCATCTAAGCTTAATTTACGTTATTCCTAAACTTGAAGATGGATACAATAAGGGTGCAAAAATCATTAACAAATTTAGGGAACACCAGCAGAGAATTATTAAACATGAAAATATTCATGGTAACTATTCAAAAGAATCTGCTTTGATACTAGAAAACTCTATCCTTGATCTTCCGATAATGGACACGTGTGAGTTATTAAATAGTGAAATTACAAAGGTTGTTAAAGAATCTAAAGCAGCACTTATCATAAAAAACAAGGAGCTAGACACCCGAGATGGAAAAATTGGACTATAACTAAGCTGTCATGCACCTACTTCATCGTCGGCAATGAAGCAGAACAGCAACTATCCATATTATTCACTTAATATGCCCTACCTTCAGCCTGCCAAAGCTTATTCTAGTTGCATTTATTCGGTGTACTGGTATGATGTCTGGCTTGATTGGCACTTTGCAGTTGTAGTAGCTCTACTTCTTGCTGCTAAATCTAGAGAACTAAGAAATATCTTAAGGCTGCGTGGCAGAGTGGTCATGCAGCGGACTGCAACTCCGTTAACGCCGGTTCGATTCCGACCGCAGCCTCCATTTCTTTTACCTACAAATCTTTATGCGCTCTACAGTAAACACACATGCAGCAGCACACTAAAGGACTACTATTAGCTATTACGGCTTATAGTCTCTGGGGCTTCTTCCCGCTCTATTTCAGCTATCTCAATAGCGTATCTTCCATTGAAGTACTTGCCCAACGCATTGCGTGGTCTTTTGTTGCCACATTATCTATTGGTTTATTATTAGGCTATGGAAGCAAGTTAGTTACGGCATTAAAAAATATTAAGCTTGTCGGCTGGCTCGGCTTATCGGCCTTGCTCATTGCTATTAACTGGCTCGTTTATATATGGGCTGTTGGGCACCATCAAGTCATTGAGGCGAGCCTAGGTTATTTTATTTCTCCTGTTGTAAGCCTCGTATTGGCCCGCATATTCTTTAACGATAAATTACACCCACTTCAAATATGGGCTGGAATAATTGCGACAGCTGCGATCATCTGGGAGCTGATTAGCCTTGGGGAGCTACCTTGGGTTAGCTTAATTCTTTCTTTTGCCTTCGCTTTGTACGGTGTCGTTCGCAAACATGCCGAAGTAGACGGCATTAGCGGTATGACAATTGAAACAATATGGCTGTTACCAGCAGCTTTATTATGGATTGGCTGGCAATCTATATCGCCCTCATCACTTATTTTTGGCACAGATCAAACGCTGACTATTCTTTTAATAGGTGTTGGCTTTGTGTCGGCCTTGCCACTCATATTATTTGCAATGGCTACACGAAGAATTGATCTGTCGGTTGTGGGCTTCATTATGTATATCAACCCAATCATGCAATTCATCATTGGCGTGTTCGTACTTAAAGAATCCTACCCACCAGAAAGACTCATCACCTTTGTCTTAATTTGGTTTGCATTACTTTTGTTTACGGTGGGGTTATTTAAACTCCGTCAGAAAAACATACCGTAAATGGGTGCTCATTCGGCCGATATAAATTCAACGACTTCCTTAATCACAGCTTTATCCCGTAACACACGGCGATGACCTAGGCCTGTGGTCAGCAGCAAGCGGCTATCATCCCATGCCTGAGCAATCATCTTGCTTCGTTCCACAGGTACTGCATCATCATCTTGATCGTGAATAACCAAACCTGAAGCAGCAATATTACTGAGCATATTTGGCATTGAATACTGCTCCCAAATTCCCTCGCCAAACTGCTGTTCTAATAAGCGCTTTTGTCGCTCAACAATCTTTGGCTGCACCTCCATTAGCTTGGCAAAAAATTCAACCAGCCGTTCAACATTAAATGCGGAGGCAATACATACAATCTTATCCATATTGACGCCTGAACTAACGGCGTTGACAAGACACAAGCCACCAAAAGAGTGTGCGATTCCAGCATAAAAAGGTCCATATTGTTTTGCCAGCTGTTGAATCACCTGACTGATTTCAGGCAAGCTTGTGCTTTTGGATGATGAGCGCCCATGCCCCGGTGCATCATACGCAACAACACGAAAGCCCTGCTTCACAAGATCCGGTATAAAGCTGCCAAGTTGGGCTCCTCGGCCATTCCAGCCGTGAGAAATTAATACCGTTGAACTAGCATCATCTCCCCAAATATAAACCTGAACATGCTTAGCTTCAATCACTGCTGTCTCCCACTTTGCAGATTCTAAAAGCTTTTTTTCTCGTCTGGGCTCGTCGTGCCGATGTGTTCTAAACCATAAATAATTCACCAAACTCGCTGCTAAAAATGGAGAAAACAGTGTTAAAACACGAATGTTATAACGCATCACTTTGAGCATGAAAGGAGGCGTATATTTCTTTTTTCTGCTCATTTTGTAGCTATGACATTGCATCTAACAGTGAAGATAAGTGACGTTCACGGCATTTCTCTGCAAGTGCATCCGCTGCTCGAGAAGAGAGCATTTGCGTTACAGTTAACCACTGGGAAACACTTACGCTAGTAAAAGCTTCAATAAGAAGTTCTGAACTATCACTACTGCTGATAAGCCATGCCTTAAGATCATCTTGATTATTAAAGCTAAGATCAGAAACTTGAATCGGGTAATCAGCTAGTTTGTCTGTAATACCTTGCCACTTCTCCATTAAGCCCACATGTTCATTTGAGCCATTGAGGGTCTTCATTAATAATTCATAAGCTCTAGAATGGCCAAGAAGTGCCCAAGACTCAACAATATCTATTGCTCCTGGCATTGCTGTTTGAGCGGCTTCTATAAAAAAATCAGCGCTTGTAATAGCCAGTAAATCTTCTCGCGAATAGGGGCTTTGATGCTCAATTCTAAATAGGATCTCAACCGCTTTTTTTGCTCGAGACGTATCTTCTCCCTGACTATAGTCATCGATATGGTGCTGCAGAAAAGACCTTACTAATTCCTTATCACCAACAGAATCCCACTCCCACTCTTCATAGGTGGATCTTGACTCACCTGTAACAGCCGTATTTGCCAAATGAAAGTAATTAATAAATACCTTTCCATCTAAGCCTTTAAACAAAGTTGGTAAATACTTACTTATGCGCCTATCCCTTCTCTTATCAAACAGCCACTGCCAAACATCATCATAAATCATGCCCTCTTGCTCTGTGCGCTCGATGAATGCAGGTGCAATGTCTTCAAGCGATTTAATCTCACGAATCGTATACTTCACATGTGGAAAATCCTCCTCAATTTCGAGTATCTTTCGCAGTTGACGTAGCTCTCTTCTTAGCTTAAAAAACATCTAAAATCCCTATGGTTCTATTTAATTAAACGGTATGAGGGTAACATAGTTGTTAATTTCAACTTCAAGCCCTTTTGAGGTTTTATTTATCCAGTTAGTTAAGGTCTTTAAATGGCAATAAAGTTTTATGTAGTATGGCAAGGAAGACAAACCGGAATATTCACCGATTGGAACACCTGTAAGAAACATGTTGACCAATTTGCCGGTGCAAAATATAAATCATTCAAAACTCGGGCTGAAGCTGAAGCAGCTTTCCATGGAAAACCAGCTACTGGCGCGACCCAAAAAACACCCCATGCTAAAAAGGCGTCGGCAAATACCGTTAAAACCTATACGGCAACTGAAATATCCGCAATGCCAATCGATACTAAGATCTTTACTGATGGTGCCTGTGTGCCAAACCCAGGCAAGGCTGGAACAGGGATTGCACTATATCGTAATAATATAATTGATGAACTTTGGTATGGCTTGTACAACGCCAATGGCACAAACAATACCGCAGAATTAAATGGCTTACACCAAGCACTTATCCTTGCACAAAAGGAGATTGATAACGCTAAAACCATCGCTATTTTTTGTGACTCTAAATACTCTATTCAATGCATCACTCAATGGGCAGTCAATTGGGAGAAAAAAGGCTGGAAAAAGAATGGCGGCGAAATTAAGAATCTAGACTTAATCAAAGAAATATTCTCCCTCTACCAATCGCTGAAAGATAAAATAAAAATTTTACATGTGAATGGTCATGTCGGCGTTGAAGGCAATGAACTTGCTGATCGCATGTCAATGGTTGCCATAGAAATTCAATCACCTGACTTTAAGCTTTACCAAGAAGCCATAGATATTCCTACCCTACTAGCAATGAGAGCAGGTTAGCTGGAATAAAAATAACAAACGTATATCTTGACGCTTGCAAAGTGAATCACTTTCCCGTCCAGCTAGATCAGTAAGAAACATGACACCAACATATCCACACTGTTTTGGGATGAAATTCAGCTTAAATTAAACAATTTATAGGTGCTTTTACTGTATATTCACTTTATAACTTCAATCATCACACTTTGAGGGTGCGGCTATGGCCACTGTAACGAACATAACGCAGTTAATTGGAAAAACAGACTTAGTAAAATTAAATCATATTGTTCCTCAAGGAGCAGCTGATATTTATGTGAAGATAGAGTCCAGAAACCCTGGTGGCTCAGTAAAAGATAGAATTGGTTTAGCCATGATTTTAGCAGCTGAAGCGTCAGGTCAATTAAAGCCCAGCGGTACAATTGTAGAACCGACATCAGGCAATACAGGAATAGCATTAGCCATGGTCGCAGCAACGCGTGGCTATCGTTGTATTTTAACGATGCCTGCAACCATGTCAGTAGAAAGACAACAATTACTCAAACTATATGGTGCAGAGCTTGTGTTAACACCAGGTGCGGAAGGAATGAAAGGTGCGATAGAACGAGCAGAGAAGATAGTAAGCACTACGGATGGTGCATTTATGGCACAACAATTTTCCAATCCAGCTAACCCTGAAATTCACAAACAAACAACAGGCCCAGAAATATGGGCTGATACTAATGGAAACATTGATGCCTTTGTATGCGGTGTCGGCACTGGTGGAACTATTTCTGGTGTAGCAGCTGCGCTAAAGGCTAAAAAAGATGACATTACCATTGTGGCTGTTGAGCCAGAAGAGTCACCCATTTTATCTGGTGGACAGCATCGGCCTCACAAAATCCAAGGAATAGGCGCTGGATTTATACCCAAAAATCTCAACTTAAACATCATTGATCACGTGTCACAAGTCAGTAGTGAGCAAGCAATGGACATGCGACATCGTCTCATTCAAGAAGAAGGTATTCTGGCAGGAATTTCTTCAGGAGCCAGTGTCTTTGCTGCATTACAATTAGCAGAACAACTTGGAGAGGGAAAAGTAGTGGTCACCGTGATCCACGATACAGGTGAACGCTATCTCAGTATGGAATAAGTATGCTTGCTCAATTCATTATAGTTAATTAGGTACATATGCACTCTCACACTCGACTAATAAAAGCTCATTTTTCCCAAGCATTATTGTGGACAGTATTGATTGCCACCTCTTTTATTTGGAATTATATTCACGAACTCGATTCAACGCGATCACTTGCCAGTAATGAATTAGAAACAAGTTCTGAAAAGGTTAATTCCCTACGAAAATGGATCTCAAATCATGGTGGTATTTATGTCAAAACAAATGATTCTATGGCGCCCAATGCCATATTAGAAGGCAATCCTGAACGTGATCTCACAACAGAATCAGGAATAAACCTAACGCTTATCAATACGCCATACTTACTTCGAGAGCTCGAAAGTAAATACACTAAAAAAGGGCAGGCGAAAGCAAGAATGGTCAGCCCTCAACCCGTAAATCCTTTAAATAAGACAGATGCTTGGGAAGAGCAGGCCATATTATCTCTAAATAGTGGGGCCAAGGAAGTACGGGGAATTGTTATTGATGAATCAGGGCAAGATGTAATGCGACTTCTTCGCCCTATTCGCTTAAAAAACCAATGTTTATCATGCCACCCAGGTATATCTATACAGGCAGGAGAAATATTTGGCGGCTTATCAACCTCAATCCCAATGTCACCTTATTATGAGCAACAAAACCGTTATATTCGTAACCTAGGACTACTGCATTTTGTCCTCTGGCTACTTGGTGTTGTCGGAATCTTACTTTTTTATAAAAAAGAAGTCCGCACACAAACAGCTTTAGCCTTACAAAAAAGCTCTGATATCGCCAGTCAAGCAAAGTCTGAATTCCTAACATCGATGAGCCATGAGCTTAGAACACCATTAAATGCCATTCTAGGATTCACACAATTATTAGAAACAGATCCGGACTCACCGCTCAATGACACTCAAAAAGAAAGCGTCCAATATATTCATGACGGTGGATTACACTTGCTTGAACTTATTAACCAAGTATTAGAGTTATCAAAAATAGAATCTGGGAAGTTAGAAGTTACGATTACAGATGTTAAGCCATCAGAAGTGGTTGCAGAGTGTTTGACCCTACTCAAAACACAAGCAGAAAAGGCAGGCATCAACTTTCAACTTCTAGGTCAACATGACGCTACAATTAGGGCAGATAGAGTTCTTCTAAAACAAGTTATTCTTAACTTGGTAAGTAATGCCATTAAATACAATAAAGCAGGGGGAAGTGTTTCCTTAGATTGCCCATCAATAGAAAACGGTCTCCTTAAGATAACCATAACTGATACCGGCATAGGCATTCCTAAGCACAAACAGTCGGAACTGTTTACGGCCTTCTCACGTCTTGGTCAGGAGTCATCGAATATTGAAGGAACAGGCATTGGGCTTACGATTACTAAACGTATTATTCATGCAATGAATGGTCAAATTGGCTTTGAAAGCATCGAAGGAGAGGGAAGTGTTTTTTGGTTTAAATTGCCTTTAGCCAAGTGAACGGGCGTATTGGTTTTGATAACATTGAAGGTAAAAGTACAACATTCTGAATCAAGTCCCCTCTATCAAAATAGGACTAAAGTAATGCTAATTTCATGCCCTATTGAGAGCAATACTACAAACATCACTATAGCTTAATTCAATCAGTCTTAAGGAGGTGATGGAGACCAATAGTTATAAAAAAATCATGCTCTCCATTCATGCTTATAACAATGTTTTGCATTGTTACTAATAATTTGGTAAAAAAGACATTGAATATATAGCTTCTAACATCGCATCATTTTTATACATCGTCATAAAGGATTTGCCACATGAAGACATCAGATTTATTCGTTAAGGCTCTGGAGAATGAAGGAGTCGAATATATTTTTGGCATTCCTGGTGAAGAAAACCTCGATTTTCTTGATTCACTACAACACTCCTCGATTAAATTAGTGCTAACTCGTCACGAACAAGGTGCCGGCTTTATGGCTGCAACTTATGGCAGGTTAACAGGTAAGCCTGGCGTTTGTTTGGCAACACTGGGGCCGGGAGCGACTAACTTCGTGACACCTGCAGCTTATGCCCAGCTTGGCGGCATGCCAATGTTAATGATTACAGGCCAAAAGCCTATCAAAGCGAGCAAGCAAGGACAGTTCCAGATTGTTGATATCGTTACGATGATGCGACCGATTACCAAATACACCAAACAAGTTGTTCATGGCAATACCATTGCTTCCACAGTACGCGAAGCCTTTCGCCTTTCGATGGAAGAACGCCCCGGTGCCGTTCACATAGAGTTACCAGAAGATATTGCTGCAGAAGAAGCAGATGAACACTTATTCGCTGTTGCACCAACTCGTCGCCCAGATGCAGATAGCCACGCGATAGACAGTGCTATTGAAATGATTAAAAATGCCAAAATGCCTTTATTACTCATCGGTGCAGGCGCTAATAGAAAACGCTCAAGTAAGGCATTGCTCAACTTTATTGAAAAAACAGGCATTCCTTTTTTCAACACACAGATGGGTAAGGGTGTTATTGATGAACGCCATGATGCCTACCTTGGCACAGCGGCCCTGTCTGATCATGACTTCCTTCATTGTGCCATTGACCGTGCTGATTTAATCATCAATGTCGGTCATGATGTAATTGAAAAGCCCCCTTTCTTTATGAGAGATGATGGCCCCAAAGTCATTCATGTTAACTTTTCGCCAGCACAAATTGATGCGGTTTATTTCCCTCAATTAGATGTGGTCGGCGATATTGCAACCTCTGTGAATAGATTAAGTAATGCACTTAGTCCTCAAACACAGTGGGACTTTTCCTACTTCTATCGGGTGAAAGAAGAAGTTAAAACACGTTTATCAAAATATAGTGATGATGAACGCTTTCCACTTCTTCCTCAAAGTGCTGTCCAAGTTATTCGTGATGAACTCGATGAAGATGGCATTCTTACCTTAGATAATGGTGTGTATAAAGTCTGGTTTGCTCGTAACTACCCTTGCTACCAAAACAACTCACTACTACTTGATAATGCACTCGCAACAATGGGTGCCGGCTTGCCATCAGCCATGCTGGCAAAACTCATCAATCCGGATAGAAAAGTCATCAGTGTGTGTGGTGATGGCGGATTTATGATGAACTCCCAAGAAATGGAAACAGCAGTCAGGTTGGGACTTGATATGGTCGTTATCATCCTTAATGACAGTGCCTACGGTATGATTAAGTGGAAACAAGAAGGAATGGGCTTTAACAACTTTGGCTTAGACTACAATAATCCTGATTTTGTGAAATATGCCGAAAGCTATGGTGCAACAGGTCACCGACCAACTAGCCATATTGAGTTTAGAAAAGTATTACAGCAAGCACTTGATTCAAAAGGTGTTCACTTAATTGATTTAGGCGTAGATTACTCTTTAAACCACTCTATTCTCAATGAAGGTCTTAAAGAGAAGATCTGTATTCTATAAGGAGAATACCCAATGGCAGATATCCAACATTTTCCACTGATGATTGCTGACTTAGATAAAGAAAGCGAGCATATTTTAGAGGTCAAATCTCCCTTTAATGAACGCGTAATTGCTACGGTTGAACAGGCTGATGAGAGCGATATTGAACATGCTTTAAGCACCGCTAACCGCTTGTTTTCTGATCGTCGCAACTGGTTACCTGTTTCAGCCCGCCTATCTATTCTTGAGCGTGCTGTTCACCTGATGGAAGATCGTGCAGAAGAACTTGCAGCAGACTCTGCAAATGAAGGAGGAAAGCCTTTACTTGATTCTCGTGTTGAAATGACGCGCTGTATTGATAGTATTCGACTATGCATTGACTCGCTTCGTAGTGAGACACCGGCACCAGTTCCTATGGGCATTAACCCTGCATCACAACATCGCCTGACCGTAATGAAAAAAGAACCTATTGGTATTGTCGTTGCAGTCAGTGCATTTAACCATCCATTGAACCTTATTGCTCACCAAGTTGGCCCTGCCATTGCTGCAGGTTGTCCTGTTATCGTTAAGCCTGCAGATGACACGCCACTGTCTTGTCTTAGATTAGTAGACATATTTCACCAAGCAGGCTTACCTTCTGAATGGTGTCAGGCTGTTTTACCGCTCAATCATCAAATAGCAGAAAAGTTAGTCACGGATCCTCGTGTTTCTTTTTTCAGCTTCATTGGTAGTGCAAAAGTAGGTTGGTATTTACGTTCGAAACTTGCTCCTGGTACTCGCTGTGCACTTGAGCATGGTGGTGTTGCTCCTGTCATCATGACAGAAAATGCCGATCTGGAAAAAGCGATTCCGGCCCTTGCTAAAGGTGCTTTTTACCATGCAGGTCAAGTGTGCGTCTCCGTTCAGCGTGTTTTTGTACATGAATCTATTGCCAGAGAAGTTGCACGACAACTCAGTGCCGAAGCTGAAACGCTTATTGTTGGCGATCCTCTGTCTGAGCAGACAGAAGTAGGACCACTTATTAGAATGAGTGAAATTGTTCGCATTAAAGCATGGGTTCAAGAAGCGGTAGATATGGGTGCAGAATTGCTACAAGGTGGGCAGTCACTACTCAATAATTGCTATGAGCCAACTGTCCTTTACAATCCAAACCCTAAAAGCAAAGTATCTACTTCAGAGATTTTTGGCCCTGTTGTTTGCATCTATCCTTATAACGATCTCAACCAAGCTATTGCCTCAGCAAACTCATTAGATGTTGCTTTCCAAGCATCCGTTTATAGCCAAGATATTGATCAAGCTATTTACATCTCAGATCAACTTTCAGCCTCTGCTGTCATGATCAATGAACATACTGCATTCCGTGTTGATTGGATGCCTTTTGCCGGTCTAAAACAGTCGGGCTTAGGTACGGGCGGCATTCCATACACGATTGAAGATATGCAAGTCGATAAGATGATTGTCATTACCTCAATAGGAATTCAGTAAGGGCTCACTAACTCACGAGAGCCTCAGCTCTCGTGAAAGTACGATGCCAGAATACCACAACCATTTTTACTGCTCCTAGCTTAGCTATTTTGCTATCAGCACCTGATAGTCATAATATTTGAGCACAATATAAACATAGCCATCAGTCTCATCATGCACTTGCCAAGGATTACTCGCCCGAGTGTCTACAATTGGTGAACGGTGCCACTTTTGCCTACGATCCTTTCTAATGTCGTTCATATCCAAATCGTCATATAAAGTCTCATAGTCAAACTCAACTACCGGTGGACAAGGAGTCATTGGCGAAGACGTTGCCTCAGCAGCAAGCTGTTTGTATCGATCATAATCAAGCAATACCGCAATAGACTGAGTGTGGTACGTAATCACAACATTTTCTTTCAGCACCCTTTCCCGTAACAGCAAATAATTCATAGATTCTAGTTCTTCAAGTTCCATTTATATTCTCGTCATTGGTGTTAATTTATTCTGATGTGTCATCACCTAGTATCTTGTTCAAGTCGTTCCGTGCGTTTGAAGACATAACGATCTTTTTTTTCTGACGAAGCTTAACGACTTTAGGATCGAAGTTAGTCATGATTTCCTGATACTGCTTATCCAGAAAGACTTTAGCTTTCTTTGTTTCATCTTCGATCATCTCATCAACCATACTGAAATCACCCATGATAGATTCACAGTCAGATAAAAAGTGTTTCCAACGGACCTGTTTTAGTGCATCAAAATTGGTATATATAAATGTTCGGTGTGGATCCTCATCAGGCTCGCCATCTCGAATGTAAATAGCAGGAGCCATGTTCACTTGAGACTCTTTCAGATCTAATAACATCTGATACAGATATGGATACCATCGTTCTTCCAATTCAGCTAATGGTTCTTCTAGCCCACCAGCATCTGATTCCATATCCCAAAGAAAACCACCCTCGGCTTCTTTATCATGATCAGCACTTTCAACACGTTTATTTGGAATTAACTGAGCAATGTAATCACTGCCAATGGTCATCATTTCATCAAACACATGCCTTGCAATTGATGTGATCCAGCCGTAATAAAACTCATCTTTAATTAATAATCTAGCCCATACCTGAAGATCATCGGAATAATCCGCTGCTGTTGGGAAATCAAGTAACGTCTTTCCTGCTGGCATAAAGTCATTCAACCAAATGAAGTCATCACCTATACCTTTGGTTAATTGACTAGCCCAGTTAAGTGGCGTCAATTCTTGTACCGGAATACGTTCCCACGCCTCGTAGACATCATGAAGACCACACTTAATATCTAATAAACTATCTAGCAAAACACAGTTGATTTTTTGTTTTTCAATATCACTCTTCGTCGCTCGAAAGATTTCTTGCTCTTGTTCTGATAAGGAAAAGTAATCTGGGTTAGCAAGCATCAAGGCCTGGCGAGCAGCTGCTCTTATATCGCTTTTTGTTGCTGTTCTAAGTTTATGCTCATTACTCGCCATAATTAATTTACCTTACTATTATTCATATCAACATCATACATATATTTTCCTGTATGGAAGCTGAATAAACAGGTTTTATTTTAATATAATTGTATATTTAATATTATCACTACATCCCTCAATACGAACAGTAGCATTTCTTGCGACCATAAACTAAACAGTCCAGTTATAATAAGACCTAGACGCTTAGTCTCCTCACCCTATCACGTAGTAGAAAGACCTCATCAAAAGCCGTTGTAATTCTTACATAATCAAATAATTATAAAAGAAACTATTTAACACTAAATTCCATTTGTTATATACCCATTAAATCAATGGCAATTTTTCTACACTAACACGGCAATTATATGTAATACTACGAGCCATTTTAAATTAGAAACTTGTGTATCAATGGATAATGAAAAGATAGTCGAGACCTGTAAACGCATTGTCAGAAATGAAATAGTCAAAGCCGTCGGTCCCTATAAAGATAAGGTTGAGAAGTTCAGTTATAAAGGCATGAATACCGGCTATCTAATTGGCATAGTTACCCGACGCATTTCACCAGCCATCACGATTGAACGACAATCCGTTAATGGCCGTTATAAAAAAGTCAGTCAAGAAAAAGTAGAGCAATTTACTTCATATGCAGAAGCAGAGCTAACAATGGAAGCTGCTGTGAATAAACAGATGGGGGATTTAGACGCTTATCACAATGAAATTCACTCTACTTCAACAAATGAGCCAGTAAAGGCTTTTCAATTTGTTAATGGCAGGAAAATGTCTTTACAACCTTCTCATGCCTGCATTGGCGTTGAAGATTGCAAGACGTGTTTAGGTAACGGCAATGTGAACTGTTCATCCTGTGCTGGAACAGGGAAAGTGAGCTGCCGCACATGCTCTGGTAGCGGCCTAGTGGATGAATCATACACTGAACAGGTTAGTGTTCACTGTAGTTCTTGTTATGGTAGAGGCTCGCACACCTCTCAAGAGCAAGTAATCGGTGGTCGCCCAGGAGACTATAGAAATGTCACAAGAACATGCAATTATTGTTATGGCTCAGGCACAACAATGGACACTGTTGTTAGATGGCGACGCGTTCACTGCCAAACCTGTCGAGCGACAGGTCAAGTAGCTTGCAGTACCTGTAGAGCGACGGGTAGAGTGACTTGTCATATATGTGAGGGCCATGGTGAACAATCTAAGCTTTACGTAATGGCTGCTGTTTATCGTCAGTCTAGTAGCATTTCACTCACTGATGATAAAGCGACCTCAACACCGCTCTGCCATCAAGTATTAGCAAGTATTAAAAGCGACGATATAAACCCCGATGATGTTTGCTTTAGCTATGTTGGCTCAGATGAACAAACGTGTGAGTCTACGGTAAAGCGAGTCAGTCATTACGCGATCACGGAGCTTGAAATTGATAAGCTAGAAGATGGCACGTCACGTATTAGCCTTTTGGGCGGGACTAACGACCAGCCCACTGTCACACATTCTGATGAAGCGATTCTTGATAAAACACTTTCTTTTCTAGTAGATTCCAACAATGAAGAGTCACTTGATGCACTTGTTTCAGATATGGATGGTATTGCCAACCTACCTGCTATAAACCTACAAAGTGAGATTAATCTTTTGTCATCGTCATTCATTAACAAGGCAAAATCCATAAAAAAACGACTTGAGGAAGTCGTGTTATCGGCAGGACGATCACAACAGGTCAAAAAGTGGCTATTTTCGTTTATTTTTATATTATTTTCTTTTGCTCTACTCGTATCGGAATTCCCTTTTGAAATCTCCCTTGAATTAAGTCATCAAAACCACCTTGGTTTAGCACTATTTTCAGCATTAATCGCTGCGTGGATATCTGTGACTTGCATTAATAAAGGACAAGTACTCGCTGGCACTAGACCAGCAATGAAGGGCAGAAAAATTATAGCGGCCATCGCAGCTATTATTACTGCTGTTTCGACATTTATTGTTTTAGGGCCAGAGCAAATCGATAAAAACATAAGTATTACTGAACATGTGAGAACCATTTCTTCCTATATATTGATTACGGGCTTCTCCGGACTATTCAGCTATCTCATTCAAGGCAAAATTGCTTCGAAGAAATGCATGATTGTTCTTAATAAATACAGGGATATCTTAGGCAATTAGTATGAAACATTTAGTTCTATTTTTTCTGACAGCCATCACTCTTTTAGGCTGCAATAAGGAAGCTGTAAAGCCTGATGTAGAGGAAAATACTCAGCATAAAATGGCCCCGTCACAAGTACAAGAAATACTGTCAAAACTACCCAGTGATGCTGATAAAAGTAAATCGAATTTTTCACTGCAAGTTGTTTATATTCAAAGTGGCACCTATCTCACACAGGATGGTGACATTAAAATATTTCCCAACGAAAAGGCTAACGCTAACGCAGGCTGGCAGGGTGATGCCAGACCCGTTATACCTGTTCAAGAAGCCGTAGTAGATAAAGAAATAAAGAAAGTTCTTATTTCACTACCAGAAAAATAATCAGCAAGGAATAAAGTTTGAAACCTGCAAAACAGTCTGCACGATTTATCTTATTAATGCTCCTCGCCAGCCTAGTCTATCTAGGCTTTGAGATTCATTTCAACGCTCAATTACTTGAGGTCTCTAGTAGCTTTAATGCAGCAAAAGACAAAGTTAATGATGTTGAAACCTTCGGAAGGATTATGTCCGGCATTGGTTTATCGTTAATCTTAATTGGCATTTTTTTCAATAAAACGCTTAAATCAAAATTTGTTTTCTCTAAGCATCTTGAGGACAAAAATGCCTTGAACCGCCTATCACGAGACGGTCAAAAGCGAAGCGTTAAAGCAGTGCCCCTACTTATTTCTAGAATAATCTCTGCTGGACTTGTTATTGTTGCTCTAGCAGCAAGTCGCTCTGACACATTGAATAGCCAAGAAGCGTATCTTCTACTTGCATTTTCATTAGCCTCTCTATTCATCTCACTTTATTTTTCAAAAAATATACGCCTAATCACCTTGCTTTCACTGGTCGCTGGTTTTTGTCTCATGTTCTTTGGTCAGAAGGTGGCTATTGATACCTATATAGAACACAGCAGCACAGAAGCGAGAACCAACGCCTATTATATGTATCTATTAAAAAAAGGATTACATCAAGACGTATTAGAAATTGAAGGCCTACCTTTCAACAGTAAAAATACTGATGATCCCGTGACAATGACGTTTCTTTCATTAATGGGTGGATTAGTCAGTTCCTCACCGGCTTTTCTTGATGTCATTGCTGGCGAGAAACACAACATCATTAAGTCAACCGTCGCCAAGAATTCATCTAAAAGATTGAAGCCTGCATACGCTGCCTACAAAAAAGCCGGTAATGAAATTGCTAATAAGTGGGATTTGTATAAACAAAAGTCAGCTGAACTTTCACGCTCAGGTGATAAGGCTTCTGCACAAAAAGCCTTTCTTGAGCTATTAAGTGAGCGGGATAAAATACATGGACAGTTCAAGCGTTCATATGAGAAATATATTAAAGCTGCCAAGCAAGAAGCCGAAGGCATGATGCCAAGTCTTCATGACTATCACCGCCGGATATCAAGTTGTAGTTCAGCAAGTTGTCAGGATCGGCATTACAAGCCTTTTGCTAGTCAAATACAAAAACAGTTTGGCCAAAAAGTTGATCGCTTTTATTTTTGTGTTGATGTGAAAGAAAATGTGGTGACATCACTTCTTAATAAGTTTGATGGATTGCTCGGTGGAAACAATCAAGTCAATCACTTCAATTGTCACGCTAGTTATGTAACGACAGCGTTTGTCACGTCACGTATTCAGACATTACGAGATGGTGATTTCGAAATGAAATCTGGCTATCCAATAAGTTTGGTCAGCCAAAAAGCCCAGTTTTTAACCCATCCAAAAACAATTGCATCACTCAGGGATAAAATAATAAAACAGGGTATTAAAGTAAGTTCAACGTGGGACCACACCAAGCGTGATGAGTTTATTTCGGCCTACATGGCTTATTCTATAGATAGCGCATCATCTAGATGGGATAAGGCAATGCAAAAAGCCTTGGGGGCCAAGATGCCGTCGATGCTTTCTTATAAGCAGTTTATTCAACATGATGCTGTTCAGAACAAAATCAAAAAAGCCATGGGATCGAACTATATTAAAAATATGAGCATGGAAATGAGTGAAAAAGAATTTCATGAGCTTGTGCTCAAGCCGCAGCTGATTAAAAAGGTCAATAAAGAAGTCGAACGTCTGCAGTATGAATCTCAAGAGTTTGCATCAGGTGGAGAACGCGAGGCTGAAGGTAAAGCCATGCTTCGTTCTGTCATTGTTCCACCTATTGCTTTATTTATATCTCTCTTAATGACTATTATCACCGTCGGTAAGAACGGAATAGCCTTTTCAGGTCTTCTTATGAGATCACCAGGTCTAAGAAAATTGCCAGCATCAGTGACTGTATTTAGTAAGTGGGCATTTACTACTGCAACAGCCCTTGTTATCTTTGTTATTCCCTTTACCGTCAGCAATAGCTTTGCTGATAGTAAGGCATTCAAATACTTTTTAGATGAGTATAAACAAGTGTCTCCGGTGTGGTCATACACAACCGAGTGGGTGATGCGTATGGAGCCACTTATCTATCCAATTGATAGTAAAGTTCCTTTAGCATTAGAACAGCTCAAAGACAAAGTAGATAAGATGGATATCTATAAGAAAATCCGTGGAGATTCAACTAGAGCAAGGAATCAAGGGTAAACCAAGTTTATATCACCCCCGTTATTTCAACGGGGTATAGACAGAACTTACTTGTGAGAAGCTAATATGCTTAGCTTGGTAAGGCAGCCAAAGCTTAGCCTAAATCGTGCTAACATCTAGTGGCTATCAGACATGCCCCTATCGCAATCCATCAATAGTGAATGAGTGGATCTGGAACGTCATCTGAGTCACCAATTGCTATTCCAACACTGCTAGGATTGCCATATGTTCTCATAATAATGGCACAAGCATGTGGTGCAGCCATTGATGTTCCTGAAATAGTCTTCGTACCACCACTTTTCCATAATGAAAAGATATTCACTCCAGGCGCCGCGAAATCAACAGGGCTACCCCAGTTAGACCAACTAGGCATTGTACTGCTTGCATCTATGGCTGATATTGTCCAAATATTAGGTCCATTTGCACGTGCTGGTGAATGATTACTAGCATCATCACCTTCATTGCCTGCCGCTAAGACAAAGTATGCACCCGAACTCTGTGCTGCTGCTTTAACAGCATTGTCCAATGTCGCATTGACACCGCCACCAAGGCTCATATTGACACAATCTCCAGCTGCTGCATTTTCTGCAACATAGTCGACGCCAGCAATCACTCCAGACGTAGATCCCGAACCACTTCTATCCAACACTCGAACTGGAATAACTGTCGTACTTGGAGCGACGCCCAAAGAGCCAATGTCATTATCAATGGCACCAATAATACCGGCGACATGGGTACCATGACCATTTTGATCATTCATGTCGAACCGACCTCTTGATTTAATAACACTGAAGCCTCGACCACTATCAACATTTAAATCAGGATGATCAAGATCGATCCCTGTATCGATGACCCATGCATTATAGCCAGAGCCATCCACTGCTCCACCGACAAAAGCAACACCAGGTGGTTCAACTTGGGGATCTGGACTAACATCACTCGTTCCGCCTTTATCCGGCTTTCCTCTGTTAATAGACATGATGCTATCTGGTGTCATTGAAACAACATATGGGCTCTGTCCAAATGCTGTCGATGCTGCATGACAAGGCATATTAATCGTGAAGCCATTAATGGAGTGTTTGTATATATGCTTAATAGACGTATTATTTTGAGCTGCAAATGCCTTAGCCAACCCAGTTATAGATTGCCCGTCTAAAGCATCATGTAAACGTACAATACACTGGTTATGTACATTGCTTATGATGTCATTAGACACATAACTTGCAGGCGTTTCAGCAGAAAAAGCAGTGCTGGTAAAAACGATACTACTTAAAGCAGTTAAGGTTAATTTTTTCATGAGTTTTCTCCATGCTTAATGATGCCACTGTATCATAGTGTTATTTATGCTCTATGATATCGGACCGTTCTCTTATTTCTTGACCCAGATATAATTATTATCATCATCTAAGCCCTTTCTGGCATTAAAGACTATGCGAAGGTGACCGTATTACCGAAGACAGATGCTTTTTCATGCCTTAATCGCTATTATGATTAAGTAATTTATTAACATTTGGTGCCTATATGCACGATAGACCAGAGATGATAGTTATTCCAAGTGGTGTTATGCCCTCATCTGAGCCGCCTGTCTTTCGAGCAGACTATTCAGGACAAAAGGTAAACTCATTTGAAATCGGTAAATACGTCATTAGCTTGGCTGAGTGGGAAGATCTCATGGACTATCACCCACCTGATACTGACAACCTGTTTCTGGGCCAACCCATTATTAACGTCAATTGGTTTGATGTTCACCGTTATATCGACAAGTTAAATCAGCGAACGGGCGAACAATATCGTCTACCTACTGAACTTGAATGGGAATATGCTGCTCGAGCAGGTACATCCAATGATTATCATGTTTCCAGAGAGACATTGCTTGCTGGCAAAGTCATTAATTTTGATAAAAACAATAATGGAACTGTTGCTGTGGGCAGCCTACCACCTAATAAATGGGGCTGCTATGAAATGCTAGGTAATATTTGGGAGTGGGTATCTGATGGAGGCAGAACTGTTTCTGGTATAGATGATATTGAAGGCTATGAATTAAACATACTTCGCGGTGGCTGTTGGGCTAGTCGTGAATCAGACGTCACATTAACCGCCCGCGATGAACATCAAAAAGAAGGTAATGACTGGGGGACTTTTGGGTTTAGACTGGCAAAGAACATTGAGTGAACTAAATATCTATCTCAGCAAATTAACACGCTGATTTCTTGCTGAAAATTGCACAACTGAAAAAAAAGGACTACGCTAATAACCGTAAGCCTTTGATTATATAGTGTAGCCACAGGCACTTGCACCTCAGATAAAGGAATAATGTGTACCTGCCATTGTATTTGAATAGGGCAAAATATTTACTTGATTCAAACGAAAGCAAATGAGGCTGAAGATGAATAAATTACTATCTATAGCTGCACTTTTCCTAGCTCTAGTTTCAGCGCCTGCATTCAGTGGTGCTTTTTCGAAATCTGGTTACGGTAACACGGTAGTGGAAGCATGTACTCAAGCTAAAAGAAACTGGGAGGATTCTGCAGATTACAGATGCGATGATAACGGATGGATAGCATCTGGGCAGGATAAAACAATATACGATACGACTAGCAGTTTTAGAGATGGTAAAAACCATTATAAATGCGACTGGCGAGCAGTCTTTGTATGCAACTTTTAACGGTGGACTAACGAGTATCTCTTCACACAAGAATCACGTATTCACCTGTCATAAACAAGGCCAGTAAATATTTTTTATTTATATGTCATCTTTGACGGCATCGTCAGCTTGTATCGAGGGAGATTATGCATAAACTAACTTCAACATTATTTTTATCAATTTTCAGTTTAGCTTTAACTATCGATTGCTATGCAACAACTGACGGCCCCTCATTCGAAGAATCTCGCAATTGGATCATGGGTAAAGTCCAACAATACGATGATACTTATAAGCAGTTTGTGGGCAAATATGCCAATAAATACGATGCTAAAAGTTTTATAATCTATAATAAAAATGGCGCTTCGGACTTTTCGATAAGTGAATGTAGAATGAGTTCAAACATTACTTATTACCGAAAATTTTACGACCATAATTATGGTGATGATAGGAAAAGAAATGAGAGCGAGCTGGAATTTTCCGGCTTTGATATCAGTGAAATTTCATCCGTTTCATTCAAGCTTATGAAAATGTTTGGTTACGATCATTATGAAGCCAGAGGAGAAATTCCCGTACTGAGAATTAGCTTTAATTATGACGTGGGAACATATTCACACTATAAAGCACTTAGAAGTAAGAAAGAGTATAAATGGAGTCCAGAAGATGCTCCACGCAATTATATGTATGTGTACTTTAGGTATCAAAATCAGGAAAAAGATTTAATATCAAGACTTGAAAAGGCTTTTCTGCATCTCAAAGATCTGGCAAGAAACAATCCAGCATGTGGCAGTTCAAAAGAAACCTTTTAATGTCCTGTAACTACATATCATTGGAATAGGATGGTGCATATACAGCTATCTCAATAATCTTTTGGGTCAAGTCAGCCTTCGAGTCTACAACATTAGCCGCTGACATCCATCAAGTTAAACTTACTCTTCTTGCTTAAGTCCTAGCAGGGATACTCGGCAAGCTTAAAAAGTATGTATTAAATAGATCATGCTCTAGAACCATGCTTGAATACGCGCTTGCAAGACATCCGCATCTTCATCATTACCATTTCTATTTGGCTCGGCACTCACATCAACATAATTGGCCATTACACGAACATAACGCGTGATATACCAGTTCACTCCAACAGTCGTATTTTGCCCTCTTCCACCAGTTACACCGGCATCTTCTAGGTCAAGCTCACTGTATCTCAATGCTAGTTCTATAGCGCCATATTTAGATTTTGGCTTTACGCTAGTGAATGCCCCTGACTTTGAAGAGTAACGGCGCTTTTCTCCGGTAGCAAACCAACTACCTTGCACATACCAACCATCGAAATCTGGATCAGCATTATCATTCCTATCAAGCTCTGCCATTACGTATTCACCTTGTAGTGACCACGGGCCTTTCACCATAGCGGCTTCTAAACCATATAATGATTTCGAATCAACATCACCAAGCGTTCCTGTTGATAGTAGCTTACTATCTGTGTAGTGACTTTCTGGGCGTGTGCTAAAGCTAACGGTTTGATCTGAATCTAGATTTTGCTGAACCGTCGCGATTCCTAAGTGAACAAGAAAGTCATCCGACTTAATTGGCGTATAGGCAAGTCTTGCTGCAAAACCATGGCTGCCATCATTATTTTGGTTTCTTTCAGCAATTGTATCGTCAAATATACCTACAGTTGCAGACCAATTATCCCCCCACGTATTTGCTGTGACACCAAGTGTATAGCTTGGAGAAAAGAGATTAACGAGGCCACGTTCCATAAATGTTATATGTTTAGAACTCGTCAGTTCTTCCAAACCAAAGGGTTGCTGTAAGTTACCCGCTTTTAGGCGCCATCCATCAATGCCTCGATAGCCAATATAGGCACCTTTAATTCGGAAATCTTTATTTGATACTGCATCATAGCTATAGCTATATCGCCAATCTTTAAAAACACTTCCGCTCACTTTAAGGCGTAAACGTCTAATTTCACCACCATCATGGAGTGGCGTAATATCATCATCGTAAGAAGCGGTATCAAGCATAATTCGCCCACCAACTTTAATCGTAAAGTTTTTATCTTCAGACTTATACGAAAGGGAATCACCCAGCGTGGAACCGGCATAAGCAAGTGGTTGAATGGCTAAACATAATGTAACTATAGATGCTAATGTTTTTAATGAGGAATTAGTCATAAGGTCTCGATTTAATTGATATTATTTAGAATACATATGAAGAAAGCATGCCATAAGACACACATTCTGTAAAGGAATGGCCACATTTGGGCAACAGAATAAACCGTAATTGAGCTTCCGTCTCTAATCTCTCACTTTGTTCTAAAAGTGAGTTCGTCCAACGAACTGCTCTTTCAATTCGGTTAAACCCCTGTTGTTTGTTCACTTTTTTGGTGCGATTGAGGCTAGAGTCTGAGTGCTTATCATACTCGCCAACTGCGATTGTAATAGGGATTTCAAGGAAATCTACTAGTCTCTCATCTACAGTTTCAAGCATAAATTCCAAGTCATGATTACAACCTAAGCCATGAGGAAAAGGTAACTCAAGATCTGGAAATGTATACCAGCCTGCTGCACAGCATATTAATTTTGATATTTTTTTAGGATATCTAAGGGCATAGCGATGAGAAAACTGTGCTCCACCTGAAAAACCAAACAAATCAAATTGCTCTATTCGCAACTTAAATCTTTTTTCAACATCAGTGATAATGTTATTCAGAACCTCATCAGATCTCAAGCCATCGATACCTGCCTTGTGACGTTGATATGATGGGTGATAATGATTATCAAATAAGGGCGCGATAAGAACGGTGCTGTTTTCTCTAGCTCCCTTACTCAATAACTGTATCTGTTCTTTAGATCTTCTTGATATGCCATGAACACACACTATCACTCTGCTATTAGAGCTAAATTTATGCCCTTTCGGAATAAAAATTCTATATGTCTGTGAGAGTGAATTACCTACCTGGAATTTGAAGGTTTCTTCATCAAGGTTTGGCATATCAAGCAATGCATCATCATTACTCATTCACAACCTCCTTATCTCCGTTCACTGAGTTTTCAAGTGACTGCTCTAGTTGCTTAATAGAAAAATCATCTCGAGGTCCATTCCAACTTATGCCTCCCTCTTTTATTAACCATATTTCATCAGCTAATAAAATATGATCAACATTATGCGTCGCCATAATGATGGTTCCAGCATAGTTTCGGACGATAGTCGTAAAAAGTTCTCGGGACTCGCCATCAAGAAAGCTATCAGCCTCATCTAAAAGCAATATTTGTGGCGAACCTAATAGTGCCCTAGCTAGACAGATACGCTGTTGCTCACCAAGAGAAAGGTTACTCCCTCCCTCGGTAATTCGACTGTCCAAGCCCTTAGGGAGCTGATCAATAATGACGCTTAATCCACACTCTTCAATGACTTTTTGAATTTCTACTTCTGTAGCTGACGGGTTCCGGTAACAAATATTTTTACGCACGGTTCCTTTCAGGAGTGGTAACTCAGGACTCACCATCCCAATTGTTTTTCTTAGAAAACTCTCATGAAGCTTTGTCACATTGAACTTATCAAGTGTTATTTCACCAGTAGCAGCTGGCATCAATCCTGAAATTTGAGCAAGTAAGGATGATTTCCCTGCGCCATTTTTACCTAAGATAACTATTTTTCGACCTGGTTTAACCGTCAAATTAGGTAACCTTTCTCCATTGAAGTCCCTTAGTTTTTTCAATGCTATAACACCAAGGCCTATTTCTTTAGGGCGCTCACGTCGAGGAGTGCCTGTTTTTACTAGGAATCGAGTAAGTTTCTCGCGCGCAATAGTTGCACCATGCCAATACTCATACACTCTTCCTATATTCCGTAACGGTTGAGTAAGCAGAGCAACAATGGTCATCGCAGCAACGACAGTACCAAGAGACGTATCTCCAGCGCCATTTTTAGACAACAAAATACCTACAAGCAAAACCAACGAAGTTGCAATTAATAAGCTTGCTTCCGTAATAGCGCGATGCATTCCTATCGCTTTTGCTCTTTCGACCATGGCAGAAACGAGGCGCAGACTTTGCTGTTCAACCCGCTTCTTTTCACGACGGCGTTGACCTGATACTTTTACTGTTGTGATCGATGAGATCTTCTCGGTCAAGTTATTGGCAAGGTATGACCGACTGCGTCTAGCTTCTCTAAAGCTATGCTGAAGTCGCTGTCCTAGATAGAATGAGAATAAGGCATTGAGAATTAAAACAGTTCCGACAATTAATGCCAGTGTGAGGTTGATAAAACAAAGCGCTGTCACTGCCATTATCAGTGTAATACCCGCGACAAGAATTCGAGCTAAACCAAGACTAATCCACTGCCTTATCGCTGTCAGATCACTTGCAAAACGTAGAATTATATCGCCTCGGCCATGATAATCTAGCTGTCTTAGTTCAGTCTTACATAACCTTGAAAACATACGATTACGTAGTTCATGAACATAATCTTGCCCAAGTGCTTCAGCATCACTGCGTTCTTTATATTTGAGCCATGCCGTTATTAAAGAAATTGCAATGAATGGTGCCGCTGACGTCCAAAATAGGAATGGTAAATCATCGTTTTCAAGATGGTGATCAAATATATTTTTAACGAGGAGTGAAAAACTAATAGCCATGACAGCTTGTAAAGCGCCATTAAGGCTCAACCATATAAATTTGATTCGCCTTTTAGGGCTGAAAATAGGCGGTAACCTCATCAGTTACCTGTGATAACTGATACTGAGCTTGGAATATTGTCTACTATAAAGCTATGAATATTTTTATTAATAAGATCGTCACTTGTCAGGATAGGTAAAGGACACATATTTCTCGCTTCATCTGTTGCTACCGGTGATGCAGTAAGTGCACCGCTGACGGCGATAACTGGTAAGTGTCGCCTTTGCAACCACTCAACACCAGAACAAACACTGAGCGCTTCTGCAGCAGCAAAAAATACACCATCAACACTATCATGAAATGCCGATGACTCAAGTAAACCGCTTGTTTCAACTTGTGCAATCCCGTCCGCTATTTCAAGGATAATCGCATCAACACCATAGTTAGATAAATGATTGATTTGACGATGCATAATCGAGATGATTTGTTCAGTTGTCATTTTATGCGTGCTGGCAAAACCAATATCTGTGAAATCAATCACAGGATAAGCCCCCGCATCCAACATTTTCCACGAATCAAGTCCGGAACCTGTCCCCGTTATTTTTGCTGATGCCACTTTTAAACCTGAGTTAGTCAGACCTTTAACAATGTTTGCAGCCGTTGTTGTCTTACCGCCATTCATTGAGCTTCCTGTCACTGCAAGAACAAGTGGTTTATTGATTTGACTGGGAATATTTGGCAGCGCCCACCGATCGAGGTTGATTATATTTTTGTCACGATCAGCAAGCAAACCAATAGGTGTTATTTTTGTAGCATTTTTGACCTTGCTATGTTTTGTAACGACTTGTGATGCAATACCGCCAGAAGCAACAAGATCACATTTTTCTAGTGTTTGAGGCATTTCTGACAAAAACTGATCAGGGGCATAGCGGTGACCATAACTAACAATAATTTCATCGCCGACATAAAGGTGTGCTCGACGTCCAGAAGGATGCTCTAATCTAGCGTGTTGTCCAATACGATCAACTCTAGCAAGCAATAACTGGCCTGGTTTGGGCGTCACATTACCTTTAACTAGGTAGCGAAATGATTCCATAGAGACATTGCGGGTGACATATGACCGCTTTGCAATAGCGATTCGTGCTGTATCAATTCGAGTGTAATTCGAAGCTGTACTAATTTTTGAGATGCTCATAACCCGCCCCTAACAATATTTACAAGAAAGGATACGTCACAAACCTTAAAATAATCTTAATCTTTAAGTTGTTATGCGAACTACATCTCAATCTTTTTTTAAAAAACCACACTTACGTGGTCATATTTCCCACGTAAATGATAAGATAGGATCTCATTTTGGTCAAGCTTTTATGTCATATGCTAACAAGTAAGGCTTAATAAATAGATTGAACAAATATATTATTCTCCTACAGCACCCAATAAAAAGCCCCAACACCGAAAGGGGGTTGGGGCTTAATTTTATAGATGGCGCCATTGGAACTTGGCGCTTTACATCCCTTTACTTGCCTACTGTTTCCACTTAGCTATACCGCTAGAAGCTCTTTCAATGCGGTTGTAGCTAAAAGTACATTTTCTTTTCTTGCTGAATAGCCCATCAAGCCGATACGCCAAACCTTACCAGCCAAAGCACCCAAGCCCGCGCCTATTTCTAAGTTGTATTCATTGAGCAGTGCAGAACGAATAGCAGCATCATCAACACCTTCAGGGATCCAAACCGTATTCAACTGTGGCAAACGATCACCTTCTTTTACAACAAAGCTTATATCCATTGCTTCTAAACTAGCTTTAAGGTTTTCATGGTTTAGCTGATGACGAGCCCACGCATTCTCAAGGCCTTCATCCATCAACATCACTAACGATTCATGCAGGCCATACAAAGTATTAACCGGTGCTGTGTGATGATAGGCACGTTTAGCGCCCTTGCCCCAGTAGCCCATCACAAGATTTAAATCTAAGAACCAACTGGTTACGGGCGTTTTGCGGTTTGTCAGTTTATGGATAGCGCGCTCACTAAAACTAATTGGAGAGATCCCTGGTGGTGCTGACAAACACTTTTGAGTTCCCGAATAAATCGCATCAATGCCCCAGTCATCAACCCGCAGCTCTGAACCTGCCAATGAAGTAACTGCATCAACAATATTAAGACAGCCATGTTCCGAAGCTAAAGCACAAATTGCCTTCGCGTCAGATTGAGCACCTGTCGATGTTTCAGCATGAACAAAAGCGACAATTTTAGCATCAGGGTTATCTTTTAGTGCTTGCTCTACTTTTTCGATACTAACCGCTTCTCCCCACTTGTCTTCAACGACAATGGCTTCTCCACCTAGTCTGACCACATTCTCTTTCATGCGATTACCAAACACGCCATTAATACACACAATGACTTTGTCGCCTGGTTCAACTAGATTAGCAAAACATGTTTCCATTCCCGCTGAGCCTGGTGCTGATACTGGCATTGTTAATTCATTTTCTGTTTTAAATGCGTATTTAAGTGCTTCTTTTGTTTGGTCCATCATTTCAATAAAGAAAGGATCAAGATGCCCAATTGTAGGGCGAGCCATTGCCTGTAAAACACGTGGATGAACATCAGATGGTCCAGGTCCCATCAAAGTACGAACTGGTGGATTAAATGATTGCATAAATCTTCGTATGGTTATGTGAGAAAGAAGTCATTATAATAATACCAATGTTAATTACTCAAGTATTATTGCAGAAACTGCCTAAGCACCTCGTCATCCTTGGTGACGAGATGACTCGTCCATTTGAATGTGATGGCTTGAGTATGTACCGACAGAAACCCTTGGCAGTGGTGTTACCTGAAACTGTTGAGCAAATTAAACAAACACTTCTTCTGTGTAAACAACATAATACACCCGTTGTAACCCGTGGCGCTGGCACCGGTCTTGCGGGTGGAGCATTACCCTTAGAGAACAGTGTTGTTTTAGGGCTGTCAAAGCTTAATGCTGTTAAAAGCATCAATCCTGAGCAGCAAACTGCCGTCGTCGAACCTGGTGTTCGCAATATTGCAATTAGTGAGGCAGTGGCTAAACATGGGCTGTATTATGCGCCTGATCCTTCTTCACAAATTGCTTGCACCATTGGTGGCAATGTGGCAGAAAACTCTGGTGGCGTACATTGTTTAAAATATGGCCTAACCGTACATAATGTTATCGCTATCAAACTATTTACGATTGATGGCGAAGAACTTAACCTGCATCGTGATGATGATGGTCTTGGCCTATTAGCCCTGATGAATGGATCTGAAGGTCTACTCGGTGTTATTACCGAAGTAACCGTCAAGCTCACCCCTAAACCAGCTATTGCCCGCTTGATCATGGCAAGCTTTGATCATGTTCGTGATTGTGCCAACGCCGTGTCTAATATCATCGAAGCGGGCATTATTCCCGCCGGTTTAGAAATGATGGATAAATTTGCCATTAAAGCAGCTGAAGATTATGCACACGCAGGTTACCCTCGTGAAGCACAAGCATTATTATTATGTGAGCTAGATGGTGATGAAAGCATTGTTGAGCAAGAAATAGACCGTGTAATAAGTATATTGTCCGAAGCAAGTACTATCAAAGTATCTGAAAATGAACGCGAGCGACTGGCTCTATGGCAAGGCAGAAAGTCAGCATTCCCTGCTGTCGGCCGTTTATCGCCTGACTATTACTGTATGGATGGTACGATTCCACGACGTTATTTGGCTGATGTACTAGAAAAAATCAATCAACTCTCTGTACATTATGCCTTGAGAGTGGCGAATGTATTTCATGCTGGCGACGGTAACTTACACCCACTGATCCTTTATGATGCAAATATTGAAGGTGAAATTGAAAAAACAGAACAATTTGGTACCGAGATCCTGAAGCTCTGTGTTGACTATGGTGGGTCAATCACCGGAGAGCATGGTGTGGGTATAGAAAAACTCAATGCCATGTGTCACCAGTTTTCAGCTGCTGAACTTGATGTGTTTCATCAAATAAAATCCGTGTTTGATCCTGATTCATTACTTAACCCAGGCAAGGCAATTCCAACATTGCACCGCTGTGCTGAATTAGGACAAATGCATGTGCACAATGGCGAGTTGCCACATCCTGAGTTAGAGCGGTTCTGATTATGATGCACACCATTGAAGAAATACAACAGCAGGTTTTACGCGGTGGGCCACTGCAAATTACCGGCAATAATAGTCAATTAAAATCAAGCCTTACTAACACGCTAACAATGTCGCACTATGCGGGCTTAATTGATTATCACCCAGAAGAACTTGTGATGACAGTTAAAGCTGGTACTAAAATAAGTGATATTTCCCACATTCTTGATGCCAAAGACCAAGCACTTCCTTTTACTGTAGAAGCAAGTGAGAATGCCACTATAGGTGGTGCTTATGCTATTGGAAGTCCCGCATTACGTGATGCAGTCTTAGGTGTGAAGCTTATTGATGGCAAGGGGCAAGTTTTAAATTTTGGCGGTCAAGTCATGAAAAATGTTGCAGGCTATGATGTGACTCGCATGCTCGTAGGCTCGAAAGGAAAGCTGGCTGTGATTTGTGAGATTAGTTTTAGAGTGCTGCCCAAAGCATATATAACAGAAACCTACTTCTCCAAAGCCGTAGTAGGCACTCCCGACTCAACAATTAAACAACGTATTGAACTGGGTCTAAAAAATGTCTTTGATCCCAATGGGGTGTTTGTTTAATGCAAACAAAATTGGACCCAAAATTCAGCCTCACTTACAAAGGTAATAAAGCTGAAAACATTCTTCGCTCTTGTGTGCATTGTGGGTTTTGCCTAGCTACCTGCCCAACATACCAATTAACAGGCAATGAACTCGATTCTCCTCGTGGTCGAATTTACCTTATCAAATCAATACTTGAACAGAATCAAGTCAGCCAGAAAAGTCTACAACATTTAGATAACTGCCTAACATGCCGCTCTTGTGAAACGACCTGTCCTTCTGGCGTTGAGTTTTCTGAGCTAGTCGATATTGGCCGGGAAATGGTCGAACACAAACGGCCTGTTTGGCAAAAAATGATGCGTCATAGTGTACGCACTCTTTTAACCACGCCAACACTATTTAATATCATTGCCCCTTTGTTTCGCCAATCAGCTATCAAATCAGATGTAATAAAAACAGAGGCAAAGAACGGTCGAGTCTTATTATTAACCGGCTGCGTGCAGCCTTCGCTAAGCCCTAATACCAACCATGTCACGAAAAACGTTTTTGCTAAGCTAGGCTATGCTGTCACTGAAACACCTCAACAACAGTGCTGTGGTGCAATTAATCAACATACATCTGCTCAAGATGCAGCTCTAGTTCAAGTAAAGCAAAATATTGATGAATGGGAAAAATTATTAGCATCAGGAATTGAATGCATTATCTCTACGGCAAGTGGTTGTGGCGTGATGGTCAAGGATTACCCCAAACTTTTTGCTTGCGATGATAGTTATTATCAAAAGGCAGTAGATGTTGCCACAAAAACAAAAGACATTGCTGAGTTTATACTTGAACAAGATTTGTCTAACCTGTCACCACAAAAAACAAAAATCTCATACCATGCCCCTTGTTCTTTACAGCATGGTCAAAAACTACCTAATCTAGTTGAACATTTATTGGAAAAATTAGGCTATGACTTATCCCCAATCGTTGATAGCCACTTATGTTGCGGTTCAGCAGGAACCTATTCTATATTCCAGCCTAAAATGGCCAAACAGTTACAGAGCAATAAATTAAACAGCCTCAATGAATCCCAACCGGAACTCATCGTCACATCAAATATTGGTTGTCAGATGCACTTGGCAAAAGGAACTGACACTCCCGTTAAGCATTGGATTGAATTGCTTGATAATTAATTTTTGAGCAGAGCAGTCTAAAAAGTACTCGCGGCATTTACTCATAGATTGGTTATTACATTCTCCTTTTTAAATTTCCAAACACGCGTTGCCGATACTTATTGGCTCGCCTCGCCCTTACATAATCTTTTTTAGGCGAATAGTTACCGCCGGTATGGTAGCCCCCCCCCACACCGCCACCAGTTTTTCTTGGCATCATAGCATTGGCGATTGGCGTAGAATTATTGAGACTACCAAGATTGCAATGGTCCACAGATACTTAGACCCTGAGCGAAGGAATAGTAGACAGAACCAATGAATCCAGTAAGATGCTTGAAAGCAGAGGATGTCCTAATGGACCGGAGAATATAGAAAAATGATCAAATTCATAATGTGCTTAACAAGACACCCCGACATGACTCGCAAAGAGTTTAAAGAATATTGGACTAATAAACATGGTCCATTTTTCATGAGCAATGCTGAAACAATGGGTGCCAAAAAATATGTACAATCACACACAATTGACTCCCCCCTAAATGAGGGGCTTCGAGATTCTAGAGGGATGCTCGCTGAGTTTGATGGCGTTGCTGAAGTGTGGTTTGAATCAGAAGAAGCTCTGATTGAGGGAATGAGTTCACCTGAGGGACAGAAACTAGCCGCAGCTTTACTGGAAGATGAAGGCAACTTCATCGATCATTCAAAATCTTCAGCCTTTATTGTCAATGAGCATGAATTTTAAGTAGCGCTACAAAAAAGCCCCAACACTGAATTAGTGCTGAGGCTTGATTGTATATGGTGGTGTAATCCCCCCATTATTAACCTAAGTCAAAAATAGAGGTTTATGCTGCATCCAGTAACTGCCTAGGTGGAATACCTCCAATTGCTGAGTGCGGACGTTCATTATTGTAGAGCCAAAGCCATTGTGTTGCCAATAATTGAGCATGCTCAATTGATTCAAACAAGTGAAGATCTAACCATTCATGACGAGCTGTTCGGTTAAATCGTTCAATATACGCATTTTGTGTCGGCTTGCCTGGTTGAATGTATAACAAGGTAATATGGTGCTTATTTGTCCAGTCAACCAGTGTCTGACTGATATACTCAGGCCCATTGTCACACCGAACAGCTTTTGGTTTACCTCGCCACTCAATGATTTGTTCTAAGGCTCTGGTGACCCGAGTACTAGGCAGTGATAAATCAACTTCAATCCCTAATGCTTCGCGGTTATAGTCATCAATCACATTAAATGTGCGGATAGCTCTGCCATCATTCAATGAATCACTCATAAAGTCCATTGACCAAACTTGGTTAATTTCTGTTGGTACGCTCAGTGCCTCAGGTTTATCACGTTTAATTCGTCGCTTTGGTTTAATCCGTAAATTGAGTTCACACTCCCGATAAATACGATAAACACGCTTATGATTCCAGCCAAAGCCTTTAATATTACGAAGGTATAGAAAACACAAACCAAAGCCCCATCGTTTATTCGCTGTTGTTAAACGTAATAACCAATCTGCTATTTCAGCATTCTCACTACTTAGCTTAGGCCGATAACGATAACAGGTGGGACTAATCGTAAATACAGCACAAGCAAGCCGAACACTAACGTCATACTCATCTACGGCACGTTGTGCCATCTCTTTACGCCGAGATGGCTTCACCACTTTTTTTCAATGGCCTCTCGGGCAATCTCAGCTTTGAGTTTTTCTTCTGCATACATCCGTTTAAGACGACGGTTCTCGTCTTCGAGCTCTTTCATTCTTTTCATTAAAGACATGTCCATGCCACCATACTTTGAACGCCATTTATAAAAACTGGCTTGGCTCATGCCGTGTTCACGGCAAAGCTCGGCGACTGATGTCCCCGTTTCATTTTGCTTCAAGATGCTAATGATCTGGCTGTCTGTGTGTCGTGTTTTTTTCATAGAAAACTCCTGCTAATAGTGTATTAGAATTTTCTACTCTTAACTTAGTTTATTTTTCGGGGGGATTACAGCCCAGGGCTTTGGTATATCTAGGCCAATTCCCGCTGTTGATATACCCTCATGGATAGCGAACTATACTCCGAATGCTCAGTGGCTTAACTATTGCATTGAAAGCCATACAAAACAAATGGAAAAAATCATACTGCTTCAGTTAACAACCGAGCATTGGTTCAAACATGTGACTAAGCTCTTACAAACAATGGAAGACAGTGGCTTTGGTGAGTTCTTTGTTAAATGTCACCTTGGGGTTTGGTTGTCTCGTTTTAGAAGTGAAAAGATCTTTGATGACGAATGGTTAGATAGCATTCAACTTGCACATGATGAGTTCTACGAACTAGCAAAAACACTTATCAATAAACATCAAAATGGTGAAGTGACACAAGCAAGAGAGGGTATTAAAGAACTTGAAACGGCCTATATCAATGTCAGTAATTATCTAGAAACGTATGCTTAAAACACTGAAATAAAGGTGTGTTATTTAGGCTGAGCATCAGGAAACAGTAGTTCAATACTTTTTTGATCACCAACTAACAAAGTGAGATCTGTATTAACAAAAGTATCATCGCATGGACCAGCGCCAAACTGCATGGCTAAGCTCGATGCCTTTGGTGACAAGTAAACAGTGATTAATTTGTCTTCAGGGTTATAGCTAGAAAAGATAGCCATATCTAATGGTCGGCCAGCACCTACATATTTAGGAATAAAGGCATCCATAATACGTTGGATTGTTTTTTTTGCTGATTCGTCATCATTTAACTCTATTGAATACCACGTTGCCATCCCACACTCCTTAATTTAGTAAGGCATGATCGTAGCAACATTCATTAAATAATCAACCTGAAATTATAAATAAACTTACTTTATCACTGCTTATTTATTCTTCTGCAAAGTCTAAACCGGCAATACTATCGAGCATTGGAAGTGACGCCTCTGATATTCCCTGTAATTCTCCACAAACAGATACCATTTGCTCTGAGACACGATTGATCTGAGTTTCACGTTTTTTCCATATTCGCTGCATAGCAGACTTTTCTTTTTCTAAATCTACTCGCATCGTTTCATAACTTTCAACCACAGCCCGTACACGCTGAGCAAATTGATTACTGGTAATGTAATCAAATAATGCTTCCATCTGCTCACCTTTACCCGCACTAACAGCCTTCTGGCGTTGTGACTCGATAAGTACCGTACGAAGAGCCGTCGAAAGCCCTGACACGACTTCTGGTCGAACTAACCAAACACCTTCATATTGAACGATTGATTCATTAACACCTGCAGGAAATACGGTACTCACAAGTACGGCAATATCACCACTTACTCGTTGTAAATCTTCTTTTAGTTTTGGGATCCAGTTGTTTGACCACTTTTCAGCACGCTTCGTCTCCCAAACAATTTTGCCGCAATTACTGCCCGACCGGAGCCGAACATGCTGAATAACATCGGCACCTCGCGCGCCCTTCTTGACCGGCTCTATTTCATCAAAGGGATAAGCTTGTTGCAACAAAGACTCAACTTCAAGTTCAAGGACTTCGCCTTGTAACTGCTGGGAGCCCTGCTCTAACTTTCGAGTCAGTTCTTCGTTAGCTTTCTGAGCATCGCCTATCTTTTTCTTTAACTCTGCTTCCTTCAATGAAAAAGATTCATTAATTTTGAGTTCGATTATTCGACGTTCAGCTTCAAGCTTGCGTTCAACCTCAAGTGCAAGTTCAGCCTTTTGCTCTTCGACTTGTTTTTTCTCTTTGCGAAGCTGCACTTCTGCTGCTCGAAATTCAACTAGTTTTTTATCTTTATTGCTCAACTCATCTTTCAATTCGGCAAGTTGAAGGTCAGCATCTTCCCTAGCCTGCTCTGCAGCTTTTTTCTTTGCTGTCTCAAGTTGTACCTTAGACTTTTTCTGCAAATCATTACTTTCTTGCAACTGCTCTTTTAGCGTATCAAGTTGAGTTTGATACTGCTTAGCAGACTTACGTTCTTGTTCTTTACTGACACGTTGCTCAAGCTCGGCACGTTCTTTATTAAGCATCGCTTCATATTCGTCTTCATATTGTTCAATCAGGTGATGAGACAGTCCTTCTGCTAATGGAAAGGCTTTTTCACAATGTGGACAGCTAATGCTATCATCAGCTTTTAATATGATTTTCTGGCTCACTTGGTGCTCCTAATTATGGCGACTATCTTTTATTGCCTTATTCTAACCAAATGAGCGAGATTCCTCAGCTTTTAAAATCAACTTTTAATTATTTAACTTGATAAGATTGATGACAAGCAACACAGGCAGCGCTAATATTTCTTAACGATTTATATGCTTCTCCCATATTTCCTTCACGAGCGACATCAGCAAACTCATTAGCTGAAATATGTAACTGCATACCCATCATTCTCATCTCTTTCGGCATAAATTTTCCAAAACCTTGTTTCTGATGATTTGCTTTTTTATCCTGATGATCGCCATGCTTGTCATCTTCACATTGTCTTTTTTTGCCGTGACCAGCACCCATTGTTGCTTCAGCGAGTGCTGCAGCTTCGGTCAAATCATTTTCGGCTAATGCAGCGATAATAAGATCTAATGATTCCATATGTCCCCTCATATTCTTAAGGAACATCGTTTTGATTTCAGCGGGCATCACGACTAGTTCACGTGAATCTGATGCAACTTCCTCTGCACTTGCAAATGCCATGGGTAAGATAAGTAGTGCTAATAATATATTTTTCATTGAAAACCTTAATAATTGTTGAACTCAACTACAATATTAGCATTTTCTAATGTATTATGTTTAACTTTGTTCTTTGGTGAATACAGGTTTTGTCAGCACTAAAAAATAGGCTGTCGACAAACCTGCTGAGCCAAATATCATACACATCACCACGATTTGATAATGTGCAGCAATAATAGGTGAAACCCCAGACAATATCTGCCCCGTCATCATGCCTGGCAAAGCTACCAACCCAACAGCAAACAGTGAATTAACGACAGGGATGAAGGCGGCATTAAAGGCAATTGTTCGTGCTTGTGAATACGGTACATCTCTTGCCATTTCAGCGTGCAAGCGCTCAGCTGCTAAACTCACGCTATTCATTGAGTTTGCAAAGATCATTCCTGCCAGTGGAATCATGTATTGAGGTTCAAACCATGGTTCTAATGTTATGACGCCTTGAGTAACCAAAAGCAAGGTAACGCCACCCCCACATAATATTGACCAAAAAGCATGACGAAATAATTGTGTTCGCTTTTCTTTAATTGTCCCTAAAGCAATCCAACTTGCTGCGGTGACCATGACTAACATAACAGCTACAACTAACCATGCACTTTCAGCCTGAAAGATAGTTGTTAGCACATACCCCACCAGCAACAACTGGACTAACATTCTAATCACAGCATACATTGCGTTCGCAGAGTTAAATGACCATCTATAAAGGATAACAAGTACAACAACAACAGGAATAAATGCCAATACTAAATTGAAAGCGGGAATAATTTGAAGTGATTCGTTCATGACATTAATGTTTTAATAATTGAAGTGATTGAAAATGTACATTTCAGTAACACAAAAGGAAGAGAAAAAAGAAACAGCGTAAGTAATTTAGAATGTTTCCTAAAAAACGCATAAGCCTTACCTTGTTTTTTTAATACTAAAAAATAGACACTGACAAATAGACAAATCACTAAGGTATTAAAGCCAAGCGCAATTAATTGAGTCACAATAGTTAGTTTTCCAGCTGAACAAATAATTGATATATTATACTACCGAAAGTTTCAATCGATTTAAATATGGAAAATACAATGGAATATGAAAATCAATGCGCCGCTTATCCACACGAGTTTTTGATGACAAACTTATCTGTTTTTCATTTATTAATACCACTTGTCGCATTAAGTAGTGACTATCTTAATATCATCCTTGCAGCATCACTTGGCGGATCAATCTTAGCGTTATTATGGATAGTCAAAAAAGCCCGCATTACTTGTTGTGATAGTTCAAAAGATACGTCTTTGATAAAGGCTCATTGGCAACAAGCTTGGAAACGCAGTAAATTATTGCTGATTGGTTACGCAATTTCTGCCAGTATATTTCTGCTTGGCTGGTTCATTGCTTCATCACAAGCTGATCCTAATATGTTTGATATTATGCTAGCCGTGTTTAGCTGGATTGCTGCGGTACCTTTAGTCTTTATCGTCTTTGGTTTATTTGTGCTATCTACAGTATCTTCCGCCCGCGCTAAACGAGGCGAGTTTCCTAAAAAATCAGCTTTAGCGCTAGGTTCAGAAGCCGAGTAATAATATAGAACCATCGCCACGATAAAACAGGGTCAGTCGCAAGCTTGCATTGCAAGAGCTGACCTCATTATCTCAACAGAAGAGCTAACAGTAAAATCTCATATAAAAAAGGCTACAACCCATCAGGGAAGTAGCCTTTTAAAATATAAACATCTAATAAAATCAAGAAACTGAACGTTTATACTCATCCATTTCATTAAAGTTTAAGTAGCGGTAAATTTCATCAGACATAGGTTCAATTCCGGCTACTTTTTGTTGATACTCTTCAACCGTTGGTAAGCGGCCCATACTTGCTACAACCGCTGCTAATTCAGCCGAAGACAAATAAACATCAGCGCCATTACCTAAACGATTTGGGAAGTTACGAGTCGAGGTTGACACCACAGTCGCATTGTCAGCAACACGAGCTTGATTCCCCATACATAATGAACAGCCTGGTGTTTCTGTTCGTGCCCCTACTCGACCGAAAGTACTATAAATACCTTCTTCTTGTAATTGATGTGCATCCATTTTCGTTGGTGGTGCAATCCAAAGTTTAGTAGGTAAGTTACCCATGTTTTCAAGTACTTTACCTGCCGCACGGTAATGTCCAATATTGGTCATACAAGAACCGATAAAGACTTCATCAATTTCGATACCTGCTAATTCTGATAATGATTTCACATCATCAGGATCGTTTGGACATGCTAGTAAAGGTTCAGTAATTTCATTTAAATCAATTTCAATGATTTCGGCATATTCAGCATCAGCATCACGCTCTAATAACTGAGGGTCAGCTAACCATGCTTTCATTGAATCAATTCGACGCTGTATCGTACGAGCATCTTCATAACCTTCAGCAATCATCCATTCTAATAATGAGATGTTTGAATTCATGAATTCAATGATAGGTTCTTTATTCAAGTGAACCGTACAACCATTCGCTGAACGTTCAGCAGAGGCATCAGAAAGTTCAAAAGCTTGTTCTACTTTTAGGTTTGGCATACCTTCAATTTCAAGTACGCGACCATTAAAGATATTTTTCTTACCTTTTTTCTCAACGGTTAATAAACCACGTTGAATAGCTACATAAGGAATCGCATTGACTAAGTCACGCAATGTGATACCTGGCTGCATGTCACCTTTAAAGCGAACTAATACTGATTCAGGCATATCGAGAGGCATCACACCAAGGGCAGCACCAAAAGCAACAAGGCCAGAACCTGCGGGGAAACTAATACCAATTGGGAAACGGGTATGTGAATCACCACCTGTACCCACTGTATCAGGAAGCACCATACGATTTAACCAAGAGTGGATAACACCATCGCCTGGACGTAATGACACACCCGCACGCGTGCTGATAAAGTCTGGTAATGAATGTTGTAGCTTAATATCAACTGGTTTTGGATAAGCGGCTGTATGACAAAAAGACTGCATAACTAAATCAGCAGAGAAGCCAAGACAAGCGAGTTCTTTCAACTCGTCACGCGTCATCGCACCAGTGGTATCTTGAGAACCCACAGTAGTTACTTTTGGCTCACAGTATGTGCCTGGGCGTACGCCTTCAACAGCACACGCTTTACCCACCATTTTTTGAGCTAAGGTAAAACCTTTACCCGTATCAGCAGGCGCGACAGGACGAACAAATACATCTGATGGTTCTAGACCTAATGTCTCACGCGCTTTGTCTGTTAAACCACGACCAATGATCAATGGAATACGACCACCAGCACGCACTTCATCGGCTAAGGTTGTTGGGCGCATATTAAATGTAGACACCACATCACCCGCTTCATTAGTAATCTTGCCTTCATATGGGAAAATCGTAATGACATCGCCCGTATTCAAGTTTGAAACATCACATTCAATCGGTAAGGCACCAGAATCTTCAGCGGTGTTAAAAAAGATAGGCGCAATATTGCCACCTAAAACCACACCACCTTGACGCTTATTAGGCACGAATGGAATATCAGCGCCCATATGCCATAACACTGAGTTAATGGCAGATTTACGCGACGAACCGGTACCTACAACATCACCGACATAAGCTAAAGGGTGGCCCTTTTTCTTTAACTCAGCAATATCATCTAATGGTGTGTCCATTGTGTTGATTAACATAGCTTTTGCATGCAATGGAATATCAGGACGACTCCATGCTTCAGTAGCAGGTGATAAATCATCCGTATTTGTTTCACCAGCAACTTTAAACACTGTAACAGTCATGCTTTCTGGTAATGCTGGACGTGCTGTAAACCACTCTGCATCAGCCCACGATTGAACTATGCGTTTTGCGTAATCATTGCTTGCTGATTTCTCAATAATATCGTGATAGGCATCATAAACTAACAACGTCTTCGACAAGGCTGCTTCGGCTGTTGCTGCTGTGGCATCATCATCTAACAAATCAATAAGAGCCTCGATGTTGTAACCACCCATCATGGTGCCTAATAGCTCAGTTGCTTTAACTACATCAATCAGTGAGCAAGCTACATTACCTTTCGCTACATCAGCTAAGAAGCTCGCTTTCACATAAGCCGCTTGGTCAACACCTGGTGGGACACGGTGAATCAATAAGTCTAATAGTTCTTCAGTAGCATCTGATTTAAGTAAATCGACCAATGCAGATACTTGTTCCGCATCTAATGCTAGTGGTGGCAAACCTTCTTGAGCACGTTGTTCGACATGGTTATGATATTCATTCAGCACGTAGCTAACTCCAATGATTTATATATTTATCGGAGCATTTTAACATGCTCTCCGAAGATAACCCGAGATCTGATATAATTTGTCGCATTATTTTTGCTTATTTTGGAGTTTTCGTGGATTTAACATCACTTACCGCTATATCCCCTGTTGATGGTCGTTATGCAGATAAAACAAAAGCCTTGCGCCCATATTTTAGTGAGTTTGGCCTTATTCGCGCACGTGTTGAAGTTGAAGTGCGTTGGTTACATCTTTTAGGTGCAAATGACGATATTGCAGAAGTACCTAAATTAAGTAGTGAAGCTGAAGCGTTCTTAAACAATATTGTGACTAACTTCTCTGTAGAAGATGCTGCAGAAATCAAAAGAATTGAACGCACTACAAACCACGATGTAAAAGCAGTTGAATACTTCATCAAGAATAAGTTCGAAGAAAATGCAGAACTCGACAAAATCAAAGAGTTTGTTCACTTTGCCTGTACTTCTGAAGATATCAATAATACGTCTTATGGCATCATGCTTAAAAATGCGCGTGATGATGTAATTTTGCCAGAAATGGATACATTGATTGCTGCTATTCGTAAACTAGCAATCGAGCATGCTGAAACACCAATGATGTCTCGTACACATGGTCAACCGGCATCACCAACGACATTAGGTAAAGAAATGGCTAATGTTGTTCACCGTTTAGAGCGCCAACGTACGCATGTTGCTGCTGTGTTACTTTACGGAAAAATGAATGGTGCGGTAGGTAACTACAATGCACATTTATCTGCCTATCCTAATGTTGACTGGCCAATGATGGCTGATGCCTTTGTGACAGGTTTAGGTCTTCAGTGGAATAAATACACCACACAAATTGAACCTCATGATTACATGGCTGAACTGTTCCAAGCATCGATGCGTTTCAATACTATTTTGATTGATTTTTGTCGTGATATTTGGAGTTATATCTCTATCGGTCACTTCAAACAAAAAACAGTGAAAGGTGAAATTGGCTCTTCAACCATGCCGCATAAAGTTAACCCTATCGACTTCGAAAATGCTGAAGGTAACTTAGGCTTAGCCAATGCCATGTTTGATCACCTAGCAATCAAACTCCCAATTTCTCGTTGGCAGCGCGATCTAACAGATTCAACCGTGTTACGTAATATTGGTGTTGGTTTCTCATACTCTATCTTAGCGTATAGCTCGGCATTAAAAGGTATTAGCAAACTTGATCCTAACCCTCAATCAATGGCTGATGATCTTGATGCAAACTGGGAAGTATTGGCTGAACCAATTCAAACTGTAATGCGTCGTTACGGTATCGAAAACCCGTATGAGATCTTGAAAGAACTGACACGTGGTCGTCGTGTAAATGCTGAAATCATGCTTGAATTCATTAATAATTTAGAACTTCCTGAAGAAGCGAAAGAAAGCTTAAGACAACTAACGCCTGCAAACTATATTGGTAATGCAGCGGAACAAGCACGCAACTGTTAATTATGACAACACATCCCTACCCTCAATCTAAATCGGAACGAATCTGCTTTGAGGGTCGGGATGAAGCGCGTGCGCTCGTATTAGATATAGCTCAGCAAGCTAAGCGTCAGATCTGTATTTTTGGACGAGATATTGATGCAATATTGTTTGATAACCCTGAGTTTATTAACTATCTGCAAGAACTTGCTTTAAGAAGCGCTAGAACTGAAATAAGAATCCTCGTTCATAACACCTTAGTCAATGTACAACGTGATCACCGACTAATTCCCCTAGCCCAACACTTAACAAGCACTATTCATATCCACACTACAGCCAAACAGCATAGAGATTCGCAACAAACTTTATTGTTAGTTGATGATTTTGCTTATCTTAATTGTCCTCGTGCTACGGTTTATGATGGCTTTGCCTGTTTATACGATCGCTTAGAAGTCCGTCAGTTACAAAAAACCTTTGATGATATGTGGAGTCAAAGTAGCTCTGATGTTGGAATAAGAAGGCTCAATTTATGAAGGTTTTGTTCTTAGCATTCATTTGTCTATGTAGTAGCTTGGCGCTAGCCGAGCAAAAAATAGAAACGATTCAACTCAATCACAGGCTCGCCACTGAGGTTTTACCTGAAGTTCAGTCATTTCTTCCAAAAAATGCCACAGCACGTGCCTTTAATGACTATATTATTTTACAAGCCAGACCATCTGCCATTACAGAAATAAAACAACTTATTCATCAACTTGATACGCCTTTGCAACGTCTTAAAGTCAGCGTGTTAAAAACGGATGAAAAATTATTGAATCAAAAAAACCTAGATTTGGAGACAGACATATCTATCAGTAACGAGGGTACTTCAGCTGCCGCATCAATCAATACTTGGTCTAGCAATACGGTAAGAAATAAAGACCAACATTATCAAGCACAAGGTATTGCCGGTAACCCTATCTTAATATCAATGGGACAAGATATTCCTCAAAAACAACAGGATATTTTAATCTTTGCCGATGGTTCTGTCGCTGTTCAGTCATCAACGGATTATATCAGTATCGCCAGCGGCTTTCAGGCTGTGGCCAGAATATTACCAAATCACCACGCGGTTATAGATATTCACCCTCAATTTAGCCACCTTTCTAAGCGTCATGGCACTATTAACACCTCGAAGATCATTACAAGCATTTCTGGCCCTGTGGGCACTTGGATAGAGCTCGGTCATATTGACAACGAAAACAAGTTTGAAAAACAAGGCGCAACACGTTACCGTAGCCACCGAAAACTTCAACAGACTATCTACATCAAAGTCGACCCATTATAAAAATAGAGAACTCATGGATATAAAACAAGCCATCATCGAACGTCGTTCCGTTAAACATTATGACAGCACTCATGTCATGAGCGATGCCGACATTAATGAATTGATGGAACACGCTATCCTATCGCCTACAGCATTCAATATTCAACATTGGCGTTTTGTGAATGTTCAAGATAAAGACAAGCGCCAACAAATCCAAGATGCAAGCTGGGGACAAGCTCAGGTCACAGAGTCTTCCCTATTATTAGTGCTGTGTGCTGATCTTAATGCTTGGGAAAAACAACCTGAACGTTATTGGAAAGAAGCGCCTGAAGAAGTTCAAGGTTTCTTGCTGCCCGCTATCGAAAATTACTACACAAATCATCACCAAGCCCAACGAGATGAATGTATTCGCTCTACCAGTATTGCTGCAATGAATATTATGTTGATGGCGAAAGGCATGGGCTATGACAGCTGCCCTATGGATGGTTTTGACTTTGATAAGGTGGCGAAAATTATTAACTTACCACATGACCATATCATTACAATGATGATCACTGTAGGTAAGAAGAAAGAAGATGCTCGCCCACGCTCCGGTCAATTGCCTCTTAACGAGATCTTAATTACCGATGGGTTTTAATCCCGTGTAGAGCGGATTTGGCCGCGAAGAATACATATACCGTTCTTTGCGGCCAAAGTCATTCCTGACTCTTTAAACCTTAGTATATTGACGATATTCTGGATGCCAGAAATGTCGTTCAATTTCAGCGGTTAATTCTTGGTCAGAAAGCGATCGAGCAACACTTTGCTGCTGACCCACTTTCACTATTGCAAACGCCATCTTTTTGCTGAGCTCAGTAATATCAGTTAATGGTGGTAGCAATGAACCTTCACCCGTGATTACAACGGGTGATGCTTCAGCTAATACTTCGCTTGCCACAATCAGCATTTCATCACTTATTCGACTTAACTTCCCAGCGATGACAGCCAGTCCAAATGCAGGGAATATATAACTGTTATTACACTGTGGAATGGGATAAGTTTTTCCGTTGTATTCTATAGGCTCAAATGGACTACCCGTTGCAATGATAGCTTGGCCATCAGTCCATTGTAATAAGTCCTGAGGTGTCGCTTCAATTTTTTTCGATGGGTTACTCAATGGAAAAATGATTGGCTTATTACAGCCTTGATGCATTACTTTGACAACAGCTTCTGTAAATAGGCCTGCTTGCCCTGATACACCAATTAATATAGTTGGTTTAGCAAAATTCATTACCTCTTCTAAAGAGGCATTGTCACCCGCACACGACCAGTCACTTAAACTACTTTTTATTTGAGCTAGCGGTCTTTGAAAATCCAATACCTCGGGCATTTCATCTGTCAGTAAACCATAGCGATCGATCATAAAGATCTGACTACGCGCTTGTTGCTCAGACAGCCCTTCTGCACACATCTGAGCGACAATTTGTTCTGCAATACCACAGCCAGCGGAACCTGCTCCGACAAAAGAAACTACCTGTTGGCTAAGCTTTTCACCCTTAGCTTTACAGGCTGCGAGTAATGTACCTACAGTTACTGCCGCTGTACCTTGGATATCATCATTAAAACAACAAATTTCATCACGGTAACGTTCCAGTAAAGGTAAGGCATTAGTTTGATTGAAATCTTCAAACTGTAATAACACTTCTGGCCAGCGTTTCTTAACTGCTGATATAAACAGTTCAAGGAACTCATCATATTCCTCTTGCTCAATACGCTTGTGATGCCAGCCCATATAAAAAGGATCATCTAATAACGCTTGATTATTGGTACCAACATCTAACATAATCGGTAAGGTATACGCAGGACTAACACCGCCACAAGAAGTATATAAAGACAGCTTGCCAATCGGAATTCCCATTCCACCGATACCTTGATCGCCCAAGCCTAAAATGCGGCTACCATCAGTAACAACGATAACTTTAATGTTTTTCTTAGTCACATTAGCGAGCATGTCATCGATATGATTTCTATCTGGGTAGGCGATAAATAAGCCTCGTGCACGTCGGTATATTTCAGAAAAACGCTCACATGCATCACCGACAGTTGGCGTATAAATAATGGGCATCATTTCTTCAAGGTGTTCTTCAACTAAGCGATAGAATAATGTCTCATTACTGTCTTGTGTCGCGCGAAGGAAAATATGCTTATTAATAGCCTCATCAAAGCTTGAGTATTGTGCATAAGCACGTTCAACCTGCTGCTCAATCGTTTCATAGCGACGCGGTAGCAAGCCCATCAAACCAAAGTCTTTTCTCTCTTGGTCATTGAAAGAACAGCCCTTGTTAAGTAAGGACATATTTAATAATGCTGGGCCTGAATAAGGTAGCTGAAGTGGCTTATTAGTTTTCTCGGTGGACATTCTTCTTTCTTCCTTCGTTCATGCACAGTGACTTAAAAGCCAAATGATAGTTAATAGATAATCATACAACATAGTTCTTCTGTTCGTTAGGCATATTCATTGACAGTAGATCCACTACCCGAGTATGACAAAAATGTCATCAACTCCCAGTTTAAAACTTATTCGTGTTTGACAACGATTGATTACTTATTTGATAGCCAGTCTAACTGGTTTGAATGACCGTCTATGTATCGGTGTCACACCTAGATCCATCAATGCTTCTTGATGCTGTTTGGTCGGGTAGCCCTTATGTTTAGCAAGACCATAGCCTGGATATAATTCATCCATAGCAGTCATCTCTCTATCTCTAGCAACTTTGGCTATAATTGAAGCTGCTGCTATTGCAGGTTCTGATTGGTCACCCTTAATAATCGTTGTCACAGGACATGCTAAATCAGGTGCTTTATTACCATCAACTAAGGCATGTGTCGGTGCAGTGCTCAATCCTTCGACCGCACGTTTCATCGCTAATAAGGTTGCTTGTAGGATATTGATTTGATCAATTTCTTCTGCTTCGGCACGCCCTAAAGACCATGCTAAAGCATTTTTCTTAATGATAGGTTCTAACTCTTCTCGACGTTTTTCCGTTAACTTTTTAGAATCATTCAACCCTTCAATGGGCTTATTAGGATCCAGAATGACTGCTGCTGTTACTACAGGCCCAGCTAAGGGACCGCGCCCCACTTCATCAACCCCAGCCACTAAGGAAGTGTCAGTCATTTTTATCCACCAAATCAATTACTAATTGGGCGGCATTATGGGCTCCGCCAGAAGGGCCAAGAGCCGATAAAACTTTGTTTCGAATATCTTCGGCACGATCTTTACTGTCTTTTTCTACTAAAAGGCGTGTTAATTCTTTCTCTAAGCGTTCTGGTGTGACTTCAGCTTGAAGTAGCTCAAGTATAAGATCATCACCAGTAACAATATTACAGAGTCCCACATAGGGAATACGTACTAAACGACTTAGAATGCCATACGTGATCGGAGAAACACGATAGCTAATAAAGTGAGGTACGCCTAATAAGGCTACCTCTAGCGTAACAGTTCCAGATGCAGCAACAATTGCATCACAGGCTGAAGTAAGTAGATAGAAGTCTTCATTTACCACTTTTACGGGTAAATCACTGTTCGCTAAAATACTATCAACTACACTCATATCTAAGCCAGATGCAACGGGCACCACAAACTCTACATTTTTATGATGTTGATGTAGACGTTCTGCAGCTTCTAACATCACAGGCAATAAGGCATTCACTTCACTACGCCGACTGCCAGGGAATAATCCTATAACACGACGATTCAGCTTTACACCTAATTTTATTTTGGCTTGTTTTGCAGTCTTATTACACCTTACGGCATCAACAAGTGGGTGACCGACACAGGTCACTGGCACGCCTTCCTCTTCATAGATTGGCACTTCAAAAGGAAATAATACGGCCATATGATCAACTGATTTTTTAATCGTTTTTACACGACCAGCACGCCAAGCCCATACTTTAGGACTAATATAATATAGAACCGGAATACCTAACTTTTTAGCCACTTTAGCAAGCTTTAAGTTAAAGCCTGGGTAATCAACCAAGATTAATAGATCAGGCCTATCCGATTTTAATAACTCAACCATTTGATTGAATATCTTTTTAATCTGTCGGTAACGTTTAAGTACCTCGACCAGTCCCATGACAGCCAACTCGGAAAAGTCGACGATAATGTCAGCGCCTGCTGCACGCATTGTGTCACCACCAATACCTTTAACAGCAATATCAGGGGCTAATAGTTTTAACTCTGCAAGCAATCTACCTGCATGAGCATCACCAGAGGCTTCTCCGGCAATAACTATAATATTTTTCTCACTCAATCTTGAGTATCCTCAGCATAGCCGACTAACTCTAAACCAAAGCCTGAAAGGCCTGTTAGTTTAGTTGGTGTACCTAATACACGCATTTTCTTCACACCTAAGTCAGCTAATATTTGTGCACCAACACCAAATGTTCTTAAGTCCCAGCCTGTTTTTGCTTGAGAGCTAGCGTTGCCTTGGTCCTGTTGCTGATAAAGTTCAATCTTTGCTGCCAATTGTTTATTCTGCTCAGGTTGGCGTAAAACAACGAGTACACCCTTTCCGGCTTTTTGAATCTGAGTCATTACTTTGTCTAATGGCCATTGTGTTGGTTCACGTGTGGCACCTAACAAGTCTCCTAATGGATCAGCCATATGAACGCGTACCAAGGTTTCATCATCAGCAGTAATATCACCAACAACCATCGCTAAATGCACCTGACTATTAACCGTATCTTGGAAACTATATAGCTGAAAATCACCATACTGCGTTGGCATTTCGCACTGCGATAAGCGCTGTACTGTCATTTCATTTTCAAGACGGTAACTAATTAAATCTGCAATAGTACCAATTTTAAGATCATGCTCTTCTGCAAATTTTTCTAAGTCTGGACGGCGTGCCATGCTGCCATCTTCATTAAGAATTTCAACAATAACTGCTGAAGGTTCTTTACCTGCCAACTGTGCTAAATCACAACCCGCTTCAGTATGCCCTGCCCGTGTTAACACGCCGCCTGCCTGAGCTTTAACAGGAAAAATGTGTCCCGGTTGAACAATATCTTCTGGCTTAGCATCAGGGCTTACGGCTGCTTTAATCGTTTTTGAACGATCTGATGCAGAAATACCCGTTGTTACCCCGCGTGCAGCCTCAATAGAAACCGTAAAGTTAGTTTCATAGCTTGCTTGATTGTCTAATACCATTAAAGGCAGACGAAGTTGACTACAGCGTTGCTCTGTTAAGGTTAGACAAATTAATCCTCGCGCGTAGCGTGCCATGAAATTGATTGCTTGAGCTGTGACCGCTTCTGCAACCATGACGAGATCACCTTCATTTTCACGATCTTCATCATCCATAATGATAACCATTTTTCCTTGTTTCATATCTTCAAGGATTTCGGCTGTTGTATTTAACTTCATTTTATAGGAACCCATTTTGTTGCAATGTTTCTCGTGTAATACCTGTTTTTTTATCACTAGGTAATAACCGTTCTAAATAGCGTGCAATCAAATCTACTTCCAAATTTACTTCGGTGCCGATTTTATAGCCACTCATAATTGTTTCTTGCATCGTGTGTGGAATGATATTCACTTCAAACCAATTGTCTGACACATTATTGACCGTTAAGCTTGTCCCATCGATGCAGATTGAGCCTTTTTCGGCAATGTAACGCTCAAGTCCTGCTGGCACTTCAAAGCGAAACTGCACTGATCGTGCTGATTCTTGTCTAGCAAGCACTTTTCCTAAGCCATCAACATGTCCACTGACAAAGTGACCACCTAATCGGTCACCAACAGCCAGCGCTTTCTCAAGGTTTATTTCTGAACCCGTTGTCAAACTGCCAAGGCTTGTTCGTTCAAGACTTTCCCTAGACACATCAAAGCTAAGTTTTGCATTAGCCATTTCCACAACAGTTAAACAGACACCGTTATTGGCTACGCTATCACCTAATTTAACATCCGAGAGGTCGAGTGTTTGAGTATTCACCGTCATACGGATATCACCACCAGTCTCATGTAATGATTCAATTTTTCCAAGGGCTGCAATAATGCCAGTAAACATAGTCTATTTCACTTTTGAGTATTCAGGGATTGCAGTAATTCGCCAGTCATTACCGACTGAGCGAATATCTGTAATTGTTAATTCGATATTTTGTGCCATTGTTTGTAACTCTGGTAAGTGAAAAAGACCTTTGGCTGAGTCACCCATTACTTTAGGTGCCATATAGATAATTAACTCATCAATTAATCCTGCTGCGAGTAAAGCACCGTTCAATGTTGAGCCAGCTTCAACCATCACCTCATTAACATCACGCTTTGCTAGTTCAGTCATTAATTCGACCAGATCACTTTGTCCTTCTTTTTTTGCTAACTGTAGTACTTCTTCTTTCACTTCAGTATTGCATTGACAACTTGTAGCCAAAACAACCCTATCTGCGCTTTCAAATAACGTTGCTGATTGAGGTATATTCTGACTTCCCATCACAACACGTAGTGGCTGTCTAAGGTCTTGTTGTTCAGGATACCAATCTCCTTCGGGACGAACCGTCAAAGCGGGATCATCTTCACGCACAGTTCCCATTCCGGTCAATATGACAGAGCTTCTAGCCCGTAATTTTTGCACATCTTGCCGTGCATCAGGGCCTGTAATCCATTTACTTTCACCTGATGCCATTGCTGTTCGTCCATCCAGACTCATTGCCATTTTACTTCGAACATAAGGGCGGCCTGTCTGCATTCTTTTACAAAAACCTGGGTTTAGATCATTTGCCTGTTGCTCTAATATTCCCACAGTAACATCTATTCCAGCACCTTTAAGTCGATCAATACCATTGCCAGCAACGACAGGGTTTGGATCTTTCATGGCTACAAATACACGTTTCACACCAGATTTAATCAAAGCATCAGCACACGGTGGTGTTCGACCATAATGGCTACACGGTTCTAAAGTGACGTAGGCATCAGCATCTTTTGCCAATGAGCCACACGCATCAAGTGCATGAACCTCGGCATGAGCCTCACCAGCACGTTGGTGCCAGCCTTCCCCTACTATCTCACCATTATTAACAATAACGCAGCCGACTCGCGGATTAGGATCTGTTGTAAAAAGCCCGCGCTCTGCAAGTTGCAAAGCGCGGGCCATATAATGTTCATGAATTGACATAATTATGACTGACTATGGCGTTCCAGGCAGCCTGGACATACATGCTCGCTATCTTGATGTCGCCAGCCTTCTTCAAGCGCATCTTGTAACGTTCCTTCAAACCAAGCTCTGCCATCAGTAACGCGTCGACCATCAGCGTCACCACGTTGTGTACTTCTGTTTTGCTCGATATACCGAATACCTTGAGGGTTACAAATATCGCAAAAAATAATTACTCGAAGCATAGACTTACGCCCTCGTTATTTATCTGATTGTTCGGTGCGACTTTCCATTCGCTCAATTTCTTCACGAAAGGCGTTCACATCTTGAAAGCTTCGGTACACTGAAGCAAAGCGTACATAGGCTACCTCATCCAATTCTCGCAAGGCATCCATCACCCAATTACCCACTAGGCGACTTTCTACTTCACGTTCACCTGTAGCAATCAATTGTCGAATAATGCCTTTAACAGCGGAATCTATTGCATCAATACTAACAGGCCTTTTTTCCAACGCTTTTAAAAAACCTGAACGTAACTTACCTTCTGAAAAAACAGCTCTAGATTTATCACTTTTAATTAATCTAGGTAAGGTTAATTCCGCCGTTTCATACGTTGTAAATCGTTCATTACATTCTGCACAACTACGACGGCGACGAATCGCGTCTCCCTCGGCAGAGAGACGTGAATCGATTACCTTTGAATCATCAGCACCACAAAATGGACAACGCATGTCAGTTTAATCTTAGCTGTAAACTGGTAATGAATTGCACACCGTTAATACTTTCGCTTTCACGTCAGCCATAACAGTTGCATCACCACGACTATCAATCACATCACACATCCAAGTAGCAAGATCTTTACATTCTTGCTCTTTAAAACCACGTGTTGTCACAGCAGGTGTACCTACACGAATTCCAGACGTTACAAATGGTGATTGAGGATCATTCGGCACAGAATTTTTGTTGATTGTAATATTTGAATCACCCAACCATGCATCAACTTCTTTACCTGTTAATCCTGCTTCAATAAAGCTTACAAGGAATAAATGGTCATCAGTTCCTTTAGAAACGACGTCATAACCACGTGCCATAAAGATATCAGCCATTACACGTGCATTCTTAACAACTTGTTGTTGATATGCTTTAAACTCAGGTAACATCGCTTCTTTAAATGCAACTGCTTTAGCAGCAATAACATGCATTAAAGGACCACCTTGGAAACCAGGGAAGACAGCAGAGTTTAATTTTTTCTCAATTTCAGGATTGGCTTTAGCCAAAATTAAACCACCACGTGGGCCACGCAATGTTTTATGTGTTGTCGTTGTTGTTACATCAGCAATTTGTGTTGGGTTAGGGTAAACACCTGCAGCAACCAAACCAGCAACATGAGCCATATCGACTAATAAGTAGGCACCAATTGAATCAGCAATATCACGGAAACGCTGCCAATCAACAACACGAGAATAAGCAGAAAAACCAGCAACAACCATTTTAGGTTTGTGCTCGTTAGCTAAACGTTCAACCTCATCATAATCAATCTCACCTGTTTCTTCATTAAGACCATATGACACTGAATTATAAATTTTACCTGACGCACTTACTTTAGAACCATGTGTTAAGTGGCCACCATGTGCCAAACTCATACCTAAGATAGTGTCACCTGGTTGTAATAGCGCCAAATAAACAGCTGCATTAGCTTGTGAGCCAGAATGCGGCTGAACATTCGCATAATCAGCACCAAATAATGTTTTTGCACGATCCATTGCCAATTGCTCAGCTTGGTCAACATACTCACAACCACCGTAGTAACGTTTACCTGGGTAACCTTCAGCATATTTATTTGTCAATGAAGAGCCTTGAGCCTCCATAACACGTGGGCTAGTGTAGTTTTCTGATGCAATCAATTCGATATGATCTTCTTGACGCTGGTTTTCGGCTTCAATCGCATTTAACAATTCATCATCAAAGCCAGCAATAGTCATGTTTTTCTTGTACACAGTTATCCCCTGTCTGTACGGTAAAATAATTCCGACTATTCTACATTACCCTTAGAGTAAGATCACATAATTAAAAGCACGTCATTCTCGTGAAAACGGGAATCCAACGATTCGGCTAAAACAAACTAACTTTTAATTGACCTAATAATTAGTATTAGCCTGATGATGCTGTATGGATCCCCGCATACGCGAGGATGACACTGTTTCTGCATTTAAAGCATGTACAATAGATTCCGTAGTTCAATTAATGATTATGGAATTTATATGAATATCTCACTTATCGGTACAGGCTTAATGGGTCAGGCATTATCTGAGCACCTTCTTGCAGAAGATCAACAACTCACCATCTTCAATCGCAATGCTGATAAAACAAGTCAATTACAACAGCAAGGTGCTGAAATTGCCGCGTCTGCGCAAGATGCAATTAATGCGAGTGAATTTTGTTTACTGATGCTCAGTGATGCAGAAGCAATCAATGCTGTATTGGCTAGCGTTCCTGCTCAAACATTTAAAAATAAAACCATTATTCAAATGGGAACCATAGCGCCAAATGAATCACGTTCCATTGCAAAACACATTCAGGATAATGATGGTCACTATCTTGAATGTCCTGTTCTAGGAAGCTTACCTGAGGCGAGAACAGGTACATTAATTTTGATGGCAGGCGGAAGTGATGAAGATTATCAAGCAGCATTACCCTTATTAAAACTGATCGGAAAAGATCCTCAGCATATTGGAAGTATCGGGCAAGGCTCTACAGTTAAACTTGCTATGAATCAGTTAATTGCAGGATTAACATCTAGCTTTGCTTTAAGTTTGGCTTTGGTGGAAAAAGAAGGTATTGAAGTTGAACAGTTTATGAAAATCGTCAGGGACAGTGCGCTGTACGCACCCACCTTTGATAAAAAGCTAGACCGAATGATCGAGCGAGACTTCTCTAATCCAAACTTCCCAACCAAACACTTAGCTAAAGATACCAAACTATTTTTAGCTGTTGCAGAGCAACTAGGTTTAGAGACATGTGCACTTGAAGGTATTGACGAACTATTAGGTAAAACACTTGAGCAAGGTCTAGAAAATACAGATTATTCAGCACTCTATTCTGGTGTTTCAAAACCTGATTTATAAAATAAACATCCAATAAAACAGAGACTATTGATAAAAATTTATTACTCATTAGTAGTCTTTTATTTCATGGTTTTGGAAAATACCTTATAACGGTTTATAGTGACAATAAAGCAGCATGGAGAATGTGATGGATAGAGATTTTTTCAGTCATAAAGAAAAAGTAGCACTCAGTAATGAACGTATTCGGTATCTAGAATCACTTATTGAGCTTGAAAAAAGGTATGCTCGCTGGGATGCATATGCAGAAAAATGTCGATTAAATCCTGATCATGCAGCATCAAGTGAAGAATTTGATCAAATGGAGTTACGTCCTTCTACTTTTGAGCATGTAGGCAATAAATAATTCGACATAATTGTCAGCGCCAATAGCATCTACCACATTGCCAAGCTGAGATTCAGATAGATTGTAGATACAAAAACACCCTCATTCGAGGGCGCTGAAATGTAGCAATTATTGTAAGAGTTTAAAGGCTAAACAGATCTCTACGAACAATGGTTTCAACACGATCAGGTCCGGTAGAAACAAGATCAATCGGCACGCCAGCTAAACCTTCAACTTTGTTGATATAGGCTTGAGCATTGGCTGGTAACTTATCAAATTCAGTAACACCTACGGTTGATTCACTCCAACCCGGCATATCAATGTATTGTGGTTCACATCCTTCAAACTCATCAGCACTTAATGGTAAAACATCAACAGCTTTGCCATCACGTTCATAAGCCACACATAAACGAATAGTCTCAAGGCCATCAAGTACATCAAGTTTTGTTAAACATAAACCCGTTACACTGTTGACCCAACATGCGCGGTTTAAAGCAACCATATCTAACCAACCACAACGACGGCCACGGCCTGTTGTTGCGCCAACCTCATGGCCTTTGTCAGCTAAATATTGACCAATTTCATTAGCTTCACCATCGCTATCAAGTAGTTCTGATGGGAAAGGACCAGCACCAACACGGGTTGCATAAGCTTTGGTAATTCCTAATACATAATCAAGGTGACATGGACCCACACCTGCACCAGCAGCTGCGCCACCTGCAGTTGTATTAGATGATGTTACATATGGGTATGTTCCATGATCAATATCTAATAAGGCGCCTTGAGCACCTTCAAACATGACATTTTTTCCTGCTTCAGAATACTCTTTTAACATGTGTGGAATGTCAGCTATAAGAGGCAACAATACGTCACGCATTGCCAATGTCTCATCGCGTACTTTTTCAAAGCTAACAGGTTCTGATTGGTAATAATTGATTAATGAGAAGTTGTGGAATTTAACCACTTCTTCAAGCTTAGCGATAAAGCTTTCTTCATCAATCAAATCACCTAAACGTAATCCACGACGTGCCACTTTATCTTCATATGCTGGGCCAATACCACGGCCCGTTGTACCAATGGCAGCTTTGCCACGACGACGTTCACGGGCTTGATCTAAAGCAATATGGTATTGCAGGATTAATGGACATGCGGCACTAATTTTTAAACGTTCACGAACAGGAATTCCAGTAGCTTCTAACTCTGTCATTTCTTTTAATAAGGCTTCAGGTGACAACACCACGCCATTACCAATTAAACATTGAACATGTTCTCGTAAAATACCTGATGGAATTAAATGTAATACCGTCTTCTTGCCATCAATTACCAAGGTATGACCAGCATTATGGCCACCTTGAAAACGGACAACTGCTGACACATCATCGGTCAACAAATCAACCAGTTTACCCTTACCTTCATCGCCCCATTGGGAGCCAATCACAACGATATTTTTAGCCACGTTTCTGTGTTTCCTGTTTCAACTACAGTGAGTAGTTGTATTAATTATTTATCTGCGAACTGGTAAATAACCACTTCGCCTTGTTCTCGTAATTGTTCAACTTTTTTCTGCTCAGCATCGTCATCAGACCAAGATACGTAAGTCGGTTCTTTTTTAGATGAACCATTCACTAATTGGTTAACAAGTACTTTTAAATCTAGACTAAATCCTGTTGCAGGTTGAGCGTTACCGAAATCTTCACCAATATCATCATAACGGCCCCCCGTTGCAACAGCATTGGCAGAACCACTTTGGTAAGCGGCAAAAACAAGCCCTGTATGATAGTTATAACCACGTAATTCAGATAAATCGAAATTCAGCGTTAACTCAGGTAAACGTTTTGCAGTCATATCTGCAACTGTTTGTAATGTTGCTAATGCTGCTTGAACTTCTTCGGGTGCTTTTGCTAGCACTTTTTTAGCTGTTGCCAAAACGTCAACACCACCATTTAACTCTGCTAATGCTAATAACATTGCGTGGTTGTCGGCGCTTAACTGATAGCTTGTTAATAAGTCTTCAATCTCTGGTAAAGCTTTACGCTGTAGGGCTGTAAACAACTCATGTTCTTGAGCATCACTTAAATCAGCATGCTGTGCTAAACCACGATAAATACCTACATGGCCTAAATCTAATAGTAAATCAGATACAGCCCCCGTCGTATTCAACACTTCGATCATCAGCTGCAATACTTCCATATCGCTTTCAGGCCCAGCATGGCCATATATTTCAGCACCTAGTTGGATAGGGTTACGTGATGTTCCCTGTGGCAATGTATGTAGCACATTACCGATGTAACAGAGTCTGAGTACATCAGCTTGGTCACGCAGGTTATGAGCAGCAATTCGAGCAACTTGTGGCGTCATATCTGCACGAATACCCATTAAACGACCTGATACTTGATCCGTCAGTTTAAATGTTTGCAGGTCAAGCGTTTTGGCTGTTCCTGTAAGCAAAGAATCAAGATATTCAACTAATGGTGGAAATACCAATTGGTAGCCCCAGCTCTGCATCATATCGAGCAATTGTCGACGTAACTCTTCTAGTTGTCGTGCTTGTTCTGGCATTAACTCATCAATGCCTTCAGGGAGCAACCAACGTTGTTTAAGACTCATTTAATCAATTTACCCAATAAAGTAAAACCACACCCGAGATCATGCAAATTAAGCCAATTGTTCTTAATTGCTGATCTGTCATGCCGGCCATTTGTAACAATGCTCGACGAAACGTTGTTGGGTTAAGAAAAGGCATTATACCTTCAATCACCAACATCAGTGCTGTGGCAAGCCAAAGACTGTGTAAAAACGTTTCACTCACTTCTATTTATTCTGGTGAACTAAAAAGGTTAAAGAACTCACCTTTAGGTTCTATTACCAACATATCATCACCTTTAAACACATTTCCATAGGCAGTTAAACGACGATAGAAGGAATAAAACTCACTGTTTTGTCCATAAGCTTTAGCATAGGTATCGGTTGCTTGTGCGTCACCGTTACCACGTAACTGTTCAGCTGTCTTATTAGCTTCTGCTAAAAGAATAGTACGCTGACGATCTGCATCAGAACGAATCTTCTCAGCTTCTTCAGCACCTTGTGAACGCAATTCTTTAGCAACACGCTCACGTTCAGCTTCCATACGACTATAAACAGAACTACTTACATCAGAAGGTAAATCAATACGTTTGATTCGAATGTTGACAATGTTAATACCAAACTCTGCCGCTGTTTTATTCGCATTTTCTAGAATAGTATTGATCATTGAAATTCGGTCACCAGAAACAAGTTCCTGAATACTTCTTTTACCAAATTCAGCACGTAATCCATCTTTAACATTTTGAGATAAACGGGCTTTTGCTCGTTCTTCATTACCTGCCATAGAGGTGAAATACTTCGCTGGATCAGTAATACGCCACAAGATGAAAGAATCTACTTGTACGTTTTTCTTTTCACCCGTTAGGAATCTTGTTGGTGTTTCATCGAGCGTTAATACTCGACCATCAAAACGGCGAACTTCATTGACAAAAGGAAGTTTAAAGTGAATACCGGCCATATAATCAGACCGTTCAATTTGACCTAAACGAAGCAATAAAACACGCTCTCGTTGATCAACAAAGAAGACTGATGAGCTAATAACAATAAAAGCTAAAAAGCCAAAAAAGATAAGTGTATTTATACGTGAAGACATCTTAACGCCCCCCTCTGCTACGTGCATCAAGTGTTGAGGAAGTAGAACTCTGTGATGATGTTCCAGTAGAAGGGTAGGCAGTCATATTACTCAAATCAATTCGAGTTGGCGATATAGATGCTGAGCCACGCATTCTATCTAAAGGTAAATAAAGTACATTATTACTGTCTTTAGACACATCCACCAATACCTTCTGGCTTCGGCTGTAAACTGATTCCATTGTATCTAGGTACAAACGTTCTTTGGTAATCTTAGGTGCTTTTTCATATTCAGCCATCACCTGTAAGAAACGACTTGTTTCACCCTCTGCTTTTGCCATGATTTGGCTCTTATATGCTTCAGCTTCTTGAACTAAACGGAAAGATGCACCACGCGCTCTTGGAACCACGTCATTTGCATATGCTTCTGCTTCATTCTTCTGACGAACTTTATCTTCACGCGCTTTTACTGCATCAGCAAATGATGCTTGCACTTGCTCTGGCGGTTGCACATCTTGCATATTTACACTGGTGATTTCCAAACCCGTTTCAAGTTTATCTAACATATCCTGAAGTAATGTTTCAGTATCACTCACAATCGCACTACGGCCTTCTGTTAACACAAAGTCCATATCAGATTTACCAACTGTTTCACGGATCGCACTTTCAGTCATTTGGCGTAATGTTAAGTCTGCATTTCGAACGTTGAATAAGTACATCGACGCATCTTTGATTCGGTATTGCACTGCAATTTTAAGATCAACGATATTTTCATCTTTCGTTAACATTAATGATTCAGAATGGATATTGCTTCCAGCACGACCACCTGTTGAACGATAACCAATCTCAGCGTTACGAATTTGTTGAACATCAACAATCTCGACTTTTTCAATTGGAAATGGAATATGCCAATGTGGTCCTGATTGTGTCGATTCACTATAGGCACCGAAACGAAGGACTACACCTTCTTCAGCAGGTTCAACAATATAGATGCCAGAAATCAACCAGACAACTAAAATAATTGCTGCAATAATCCCTAACCCAAGTGAGCCGCCATTATCATCAGATGATTTATTGTCACCGGACTGTTTGCCACCAAAAAAACCGCCTAATTTATTTTGTAAATTACGGACGACATCATCAAGATCAGGCGGACCATCATTACCACGGTTGCCCCAAGGGTCTTTATCACCATTACCAGGTTCATTCCAAGCCATTAAGCTCTCCAAAATGAGATTTATAAATTCAAACGTGCCTATTTTACGGAGATCGTAAGCATTAGGGAATAGTTAATATGAGTAAATCAATCGAAAATATAATTAAACAGCTCGAGAATACAGAAACAGAGTCAATTGTAGACTGAAAGTCTTTCGTTAATGAACTCCCTAGAGGTTTATAATTGAGTTCAAATAGTGAGACTAAGAGAGCATTTAACTAAAAAAGTAGTGCATCAACGCTAGTCTCAAGCTCCATTTTTATTTAGACGTCTTGTAACACAGACTCTGTTTCAAACTTCATCTCTTGCTCAGGGAAGTATTCTTTTAATGCAAGCCGCAACAAGTCTATGCCTTCACCCGTATGGGCGGATAGCCAAACACGCACTATCTTTCCATTATCATCACGATCTAAGCGTGGTTTTCGATCTTCAAGTAAATCAATTTTATTACACACGACTAATTGAGGTACTTCATCTGCGCCTATATGTTCCAGTACTGAATCTACATGACGCATTAAGTCATCTCTATTTTCTGCGCCAGCTTCAACAACATGAAGCAACAACTCTGCATCACGTGTTTCTTCTAATGTAGAACTAAATGACTCAACTAAATCATGCGGTAGGTTTCGAATAAAACCTACGGTATCAGCCATTACTAATGGCTCAGTACCTTCAAGTTTCATTCTTCTTAAGGTTGGATCTAATGTGGCGAACAAACGGTCATCGGCATACACTTCAGCAGAGGTCAATTTATTAAATAATGTCGATTTTCCCATATTGGTATAACCAACTAATGAGACAACTGACACATCGCTACGCTGACGTGATCGACGGCCCTGTCCACGTTGAGACTGCACCTTAGCCAAACGTTTTTTAAGTGACTTTATACGTTGTCCCAATAATCGACGATCAGTTTCTAATTGCGTTTCACCTGGACCTCGCATTCCGATCCCACCTTTTTGCCTTTCAAGATGAGTCCAACCCCGCACAAGGCGAGTTGATAAATGCTTTAGCTGTGCCAGCTCTACTTGGAGTTTACCCTCATGAGATCGAGCGCGACGAGCGAAGATATCTAAAATTAAACCGGTACGGCCAATGACACGACATTCTAGTTTAGCTTCAATATTTCGTTCTTGGCTTGGCGACAAGTCATGATTAAACATCACTAATGCTGCATTATGAGCAAGTACTTCTTGGCGTATCTCTTCTATCTTACCAGAGCCCGCAAAGAACTTAGGATCTGGGCGTGAGCGATTACCATGAACAATAGAAGCGATCTTTGCATTGGTTGAATTTACTAACTCGATAAACTCTTGCTCTACATCAGCAAAATCAGGGTCTCGAAAATTAAGATGGACAAGTACTACCGCTTCTTTTTCTGATGAGTCTTGAAATGCGGCATGGGTGGTGGGGCGGTCAAACAGTTCCATAGCTCTCTCTAATCTTCATTCAATGTCACATTACGGGAAGGTACGATTGTAGAAATCGCATGCTTATAAACCATTTGATTCACTGAGTTTTTTAATAATATGACAAACTGATCAAATGAATCAATTTGTCCTTGAAGTTTAATGCCATTCATTAAATAGATTGATACTTCCACGTTTTCACGACGTAATGCATTTAAAAATGGATCTTGTAATGACTGTGCTTTGGCCATGTTTTGCTCCTAATTATTATTGTTTTTATTTAAGGATTACTTTGTTAAAGCAAGGACTACTCTATCATTAATTCTGGACATTGATCAGCTATAAATCGTAGAACATCATCAGTAGGCAGGCCTGCACCACTATCGAACCACACGCCATCATCTTGCGCTCGTAGCCATGTTAATTGTCTTTTAGCCATTTGTCGTGTTGCAATCACAGCTTTTTCAACTAATGTTGTCTGATCATATTCTCCAGATAAATGTGCCCAAGCTTGGCGATAACCCACAGCACGTATGGCGGGTAAATCTGGATGACACGCTTTATTAGTAAACAGTTTCTTTACTTCATCAATGAAACCATTTTCCATCATTACGTTATAGCGTTTTTCAATTCGCTGATGTAAGACGTGACGCTCAAAAGGGCTTAAAATAATCTTTATGACACGATAAGGAAGCTCTTCTGCCTTATTAGCCGTTAATTCAGTTAATGATTTACCCGTAATTTCATACACTTCAAGAGCACGCTGTAGACGTTGGGGATCATTAATATGGATTCTGTTAGCCGATACAGAATCTACTTCCGCAAGACGAGCATGTAAATGAGCCAAACCATATTGCTGTATGTCAGCATCTAGTTGAGCTCGGATAGCAGTATCTGCAGCAGGCAGGTCAGAAAGGCCTTGTTGTAAAGCCTTAAAATATAGCATCGTGCCACCGACTAATAACGGCACTTTACCTCTATCTGTAATATCTTTCATCAAAGCTAAGGCATCTCGACGAAAGTCGCCAACAGAATAACTTTCTGTCGGGTTGATAATATCAACTAAATGGTGAGGGTACTGTTGTAAAATTTCAGCTTCAGGCTTAGCTGTACCAATATTCATCCCACGATAAACAAGAGCGGAATCTACACTGATAATTTCGACTGGATACTGTTTTGCAATCTCGATTGCTAAGTCAGTTTTTCCAGCTGCCGTCGGCCCCATAATAAAGAGGGCCGGCGGGAGGATTGATGTTGAGAAGGTCTCAATCAACCTTGTTTCATCATGTCATAAAACTCTGCATTAGTTTTTGTAGACTTAATGCGGTCCATCAAGAATTCCATCGCTTCAATAGGATCCATAGGTGCAAGAAGTTTACGTAAAACCCAAAGTTTATGAAGATCATCTGCAGCTGTGAGTAAATCTTCTTTACGTGTACCAGAACGAGTCACATTAATCGCAGGATAAATACGACGATCTGCCAATTTACGTTCCAGTTGTAACTCCATATTACCTGTACCTTTAAATTCTTCAAAGATAACTTCGTCCATACGAGATCCAGTTTCTACAAGTGCTGTTGCGATAATAGTTAAACTACCACCCTCTTCAATATTACGTGCAGCACCAAAGAAACGCTTAGGTCTTTGTAAGGCGTTTGCATCCACACCACCTGTTAAGACCTTACCTGATGAAGGCGCAACAGTGTTATACGCACGCGCTAAACGCGTAATAGAATCAAGTAAAATAACAACATCACGCTTATGTTCGACCAATCGTTTTGCTTTTTCAATAACCATTTCGGCCACTTGTACGTGGCGAGTTGCAGGTTCATCAAACGTACTAGAAACAACCTCTCCATTTACTGATCGCACCATTTCAGTTACTTCTTCAGGTCGTTCATCAATAAGCAGAACAATCAAATCACTATCAGGATAATTAGCAGTAATAGATTGAGCAATCATTTGCAAAATCATTGTTTTACCAGACTTTGGGGGTGCAACGATTAATCCACGCTGCCCTTTACCAATAGGAGCTGCAAGATCAATTAATCTAGGTGTAATATCTTCTGTACTACCATTACCACGCTCTAAGGTAAAACGTTCATTTGGGAATAATGGTGTTAAATTCTCGAATGGAACTTTATATTTTGATTTTTCAGGCTTCTCAAAGTTTATTTCGTTAACTTTAACTAAAGCAAAGTATCGCTCGCTATCTTTAGGTCCACGAATTTTACCTGTGATCGTATCACCTGTTCGAAGATGAAAACGACGAATTTGACTAGGTGAAACATAAATATCATCAGGTCCTGAAACATATGATGCTTCAGCTGAACGTAAAAAACCAAAACCATCTTGTAATAATTCAAGGACACCCGTTGTAATAACTTCGTCACCTTGTTTTGCATGCTCTTTTACGATTGCAAAAATTAAATCTTGTTTTCGATTTCGAGCTAATCCTTCAAGTTTCATTGAAAGAGCAAGATCCATAAGTTCAGCAGCAGACTGCTTCTTAAGTTCAGTTAGATTCATGTATTACCTAGATTGGGGATTTTTATAATAGAAATATTGATAAATTTTTAATGCGTGAAAACGCGTTGATTTGTCTTAATTTGGAGGGTGTTTCAGAAAGTTGGGAAAATAATACCAGTAAAGACCTTACTCGTCTAGGAAAATATCAGTATTTTCTGATAATCCTAATTTCTGGTACGTAGATTTGAATTAAATTCTTAATTTAGCAACATACTTTCTGTGTACACCAGTACTTAATGATGAAAGCTAAACCCTATGCTGTAATGCATTGATGTGGTGAATACAGTAACAATTTCTAGAACATTGCCTGTTCATACATACTTCTCACATTAGATGATGCGTAGGTTTCAATAAATAAGAGGCATAAAAAAAGCCCATCTTCTATTGAAGATGAGCTTGTTTTATATTTAAGCCTGGCAGTGACCTACTCTCACATGGGAACTCCCACACTACCATCGGCGCTAAGTCGTTTCACTTCTGAGTTCGGGATGGGATCAGGTGGGACCAACTCGCTATGGCCGCCAGGCATAACTGGTTTGCTAGTTCGTAACTAGCCAATATGGGAAGTATTCAAGAAGTTCGGAATATATTAGTTTGCGAACCCCAAGTACTCTTGGGGTTATATGGTCAAGTCTCACGGGCAATTAGTATTGGTTAGCTTCATGTGTTACCACACTTCCACACCCAACCTATCAACGTCGTAGTCTTCAACGGCCCTTCAGGAGCTTAAAGCTCTGGGAAATCTAATCTTGAGGGGGGCTTCACGCTTAGATGCTTTCAGCGTTTATCCCGTCCGTACATAGCTACTGGGCAATGCCTTTGGCAAAACAACCCAAACACCAGGGGTACGTCCACTCCGGTCCTCTCGTACTAGGAGCAGCTCCTCTCAAATTTCCAACGCCCACGGCAGATAGGGACCGAACTG
>ENA-ORXI01000055-ORXI01000055.1-sediment-metagenome-genome-assembly--contig:-NODE-55-length-71768-cov-17.054344_pt1 | contig 71768 bp, 70 predicted proteins | sample MGYA00237861_ERZ511468 | MGnify/ENA primary metagenome ERZ511468 (study PRJEB26299, sample SAMN06266213) | sediment metagenome | isolation source: Hudson Canyon methane seep mesocosm | place: USA:Hudson...
TTTTTTAGATAAAGTGGCTATTTTATTCTCAACTAAAACTGATTATTATATTTTTAATTATTCTATTAACCCTCTATAAATCATGAAAAATAACATATATAGATCATTAATTTTAATGGTTTTATCAATTTTATTACTAACTTCCTGTATGTCAGCTATTGTTTCACGTTCTGTTCAAGCGGATAAAGCACTAGAAAAAAAAGATATTGTTACCTTAGGTGAGCTTGCTGTATCAGGAAATATAAAAGCAGTTCGTAATCTACAATATTTTCCAAATAATAAATATGTTACTGAATATTTAGCTAGAATTATTAAAGACAGGTTATATCCACACTTAAAAAGAGAAGCCTTACACAGTCTTAGCTTTCAAATTGACCAAGAACTTGCCAGACAGATTATTTTAGAGCAATTAACTAGTCAAAAATCAACCTTACCTATTCGTTCAGCGATTATAAATTCATTAAGAATATCAGGAAAACGGCTTAAAAATAAACAATATGCACAAGATTTATTAGTAACAGGGCTAAATGATGCTAATCCTTCAATACGACTAGAAACAGCTATCAGCCTCAGAAAATTAGGTAATTATAAATATTCTAAAATTGTCTTTGAATTATTGCATGAAGACTATGTTGTTATTCGAAGAAAAGCCGTTGAAGAAATTATTCACTATACAAAATCATCTTATATTGAAAAATTAAAAGAGCTTTCTAGTGATAATGATCCAACTATTCGTGGTTATGCTAAAAAAGCAATCACCCGTTATTATAAAGATAGGGAAAATCGTATTGTAAGTTCCCAAGAAACGCCTGTATCCTATTTAGCTTCTTCAAAAAAATTAGCAACCTATTTTTCTAAAAATAAAACGGCATTAGTGATAGGGAATAATAACTACATTAACTCTCCCCTAAAAAATCCTGTAAATGATGCAACTGATATGAAAAATACATTAAAAAAATTAAATTTTGATGTTATCTTCAAAACCAATGTCAATCAGCGTGAAATGGATGCCGTCCTTAATCAATTTCGGACTAAACTTAAAAGTGATGGGGGTATGGGGTTTTTCTACTATGCAGGGCACGGCATGCAAGTAAAAGGAAAAAATTACCTGATTCCTATCGATGCAAAAATTGAAAAAGAAGTCGATATACGCCATCAAGCAATCCCTGTTGGAAAGATACTTGATTATATGGATGATGCAGACTCCCAATTAAATGTTGTGGTCTTAGATGCCTGTCGAAATAACCCCATCAGTCGCAGCTATCGTTCTGCAAAACGAGGTTTAGCTCGAATACAGCAGATGCCAGACAGTGATCTTGGCTATATTGTGGCTTTTGCAACTGAATCAGGCGGTACGGCATCAGATGGTAAAGGACGTAATAGTCCTTTTACACAGCATCTTATACAATCTTTAAATATACCTAACATGAGTTTAAGTGATGTTTTTAGACAAACTCGAATTGGTGTCTATAGCGATACGGAGGGAAATCAACGCCCATTATTAATGGATGGTACTTTAGCTGATATTAGCTTAAATTAGGCACCCTTCATATTTAACTAAAAGTAGTGGTCACTCTTGGTAAGTGATTATCCTAAATAAATGTCAGCTTAATTTTATAAGCCCTTCTATAAAAAGGCTCCATGACATTACTTTTAATAATTATGATAAATTTTGTTTTTTGAAGTGTCTACTGGAAAATGAAGGGAGTTGATTTTCACGTATAAAATTAACACAAATAGCATTAATAAAAAACTACGTATTTGAAAGTGGACGGGGTTTATAAAACTTTCGCTAACAAGAATAAGCTTGAATCCTAGGAGAAGATAAAAATTCAAAGACTGTAGATTTATTAGCTAAATACTCACTTTTTCTCATCAAACGGCTTTAAAACTTCATACTTCAACAGTATATTTTTATGAAATGATTGGGGAATACGTCCCCAGTCCATCACCTGTACTAAAATAGGAATATTGGAATTCGTTAAAGCCTCTTTAAAATCAATAAATTCATCAATATCCAGCCGTGTTAATGCCTTATTACGCACCACTAAATCTAAATCGCTGGTATCATGTGCTGTGCCATCAACACGGCTTCCATACGCCCATATTTCAACAGGCTCTTGAAATATGCGAGCCGCGATAGCACAGATTTGCAGCTTATCTTTAGCTCTAAGAATCATACTGATGGTTAATTACATCGACGACAGCACTCGCATCAATAATAAATTGCGGCATTAAAGGTAACGTCTTTTCGGCTAAATCAATGCCATAATCATGGGCGACTGAATTACGATTATCCCGATAAACCATCCACCGCTCTACCGCCTCAACAGTCAATAAACCATGATGTCCTGCATATCTAAACACCTCTTTAAAGGTTAATTTATCGACCGCTTTTGAGGTATGAAAATAAGGTTTCAAACATTTTTTTACTAATTTTCCTGACTGCTCTAAGATAATTTCAAATTCTTTAATGGTGGCTGAACGATATAAATCATAATCTAAACTTTCCTCATCCACCTGCTGTAATAATGTAAAGGCTTTATCCAAGGTTTGGATACAACGTGCTAAAAAAGACGTATCTATTATTTTTTCAACCATTACTGCCCCTGCACACATAACATCGCTTGTTCCGCGATTTCTAATTCTTCATTGGTGGCAATCACTAATACCTTTACCCTTGAATTGTCAGTGCTAATATTATAATCACCTTGCTGATTCGCCTGTTTATCGACTTCAATGCCCATAAAACTTAAATCAGCACAACAGGCTTGCCGAATATCAGCCGCATTTTCACCAATGCCGCCCGTGAAAATAATCGCATCAACCCGCCCCAGTACAGCACTGTACGCACCCATATATTTTTTAAGTCGATAGCTATACATTGCTAAAGCTAATTGAGCTGATTCATCACCTGCTGCGGCCTTTTTCTGCACCGCTCGCATATCATTTTCATTACAAATGCCTTTTAACCCACTTTCTTTATTCAATGCCTTTTCAATTTTTTCCGCACTAAAACCTAAACGCTGTAAATAAAAAATAATCGCAGGGTCTAAATCACCGCTACGTGTCCCCATCATCACCCCTTCAAGCGGTGTCATGCCCATGCTGGTATCAACACTTTTCCCTTGTGAAATCGCCGTAACACTCGCCCCATTGCCCAAATGTAAGGTAATTAAATTTAACGCATCTAACGGCTTATGCAGATAAACTGCGGCTTGTTTTGCCACATAAAAATGTGAGGTACCATGAAAACCATAACGCCTTACGCCATTTTCGATATACCATGCCTGTGGCACCGCATATTGATACGCATAAGCCGGCATAGTCTGATGAAACGCGGTATCAAAAATAGCCACTTGCGGAATATTTTCTGCATACGCCGTAGCCGCTTCAATACCCATAATATTCGCAGGATTATGTAACGGCGCTAAATTACTAATCTGTTTAATGTTTGCTAATACTTGCTCATCAATCAAAGTAGGCTGATGAAAATATTCACCGCCATGCACCACCCGATGACCAATACACATTAATTCAGTAGACGTTTCAATTAAACCCAATTCAGATAATGCATTAAAAATAACCGTTAAACCCTGTTGATGCGTATCAATCAACATATCCAATTTTGAATCATGGCTATCAACGTGATAACTATGAACACTCGCCTGCTCACCAATACGCTCAATTAGTCCCGTGATTAAAGCGGCTTTGCTCTGCATTTCAAACAATGCATATTTAATAGATGAACTACCTGAATTTAATACTAAAATTTTCATATTTAACAGTCTCGATTTTTAAATAACACTAACTATTTTCATGACTAAAACGCCGTGCATCGGCGGGTAATTTATCAAAAATAGGATGCTTATCAATCCCATATTTTTCAGGATAATAAACACCGCCTAAATATAAGCCATGTGGAGAAGCGGTTACCCCGCCTACCTGTCTATTCTTTAATGCCAATAACTCGTCAGTCCATGTAATGGGTTTTTCCTCCGCGCCAATCGCCATCAATACCCCTGCAATATTACGCACCATATGATGTAAAAACGCATTTGCAGAAATATCCATAATCACTTGTTCACCTTGACGATAAACCTCAACAAAATACATTAACCGCATCGGGCTAATCGACTGACATTTCAAGGCACGAAATGAAGTAAAATCATGCTGCCCCACCAAACTTTGTGCCGCTGTGTGCATACGCTCTGCATCCAAATCCTGATAACACCACGTCACTCTATCGCGTTGCAAAGCCGATTTAACCGGTCGCGTTAAAATAATATAACGGTAAAAACGCGCCACCGCACTATAACGAGCATGAAAATCACCCACCGCTTCTTTTACCCACAATACGCGAACATCAGCGGGCAAATTACTGTTAATACCCAGCAACCAAGAATTAAGCGAGCGTTTCGCTATGGTTTCAAAATGCACCACTTGCTCTAAAGCATGCACCCCTGTATCCGTGCGTCCGGTGCAAATAACCGTGGTTTCAGCATTGGCAATTTTAGACACCGCTTTCTGCACTTCATCTTGTACCGTACGCACCCCTTTCGCTTGCCATTGCCAGCCAAAAAACCGACTGCCATCGTATTCAATGCCTAAAATAAATCGCATCAACGTAATAACTCAATTGCATCAAGTAACTGAGTATTAATTTCCTTATTATGAATATGCCCACTATCTATATCAAAATGTTCATTAAAATTTGGCACTGAAACACTGGCTTTTACATCACCGCCAAAATGCGGCATTGAATTTTTAGCCATGGTCAACACAGTATTCGCCCCACCTGCTCCAACTGAAGTAGCCAATAAAACTAAAGGTTTACCTTGAAATACATGTCGATTAATACGCGAACACCAATCAAATAAATTTTTATACGCCACCGTATAATTGCCATTATGTTCAGCAAAAGAAATGATTAATGCATCAGCGTTGGCTATTTTATTTAAGAATGCTTTAGCTAAATCAGGCTGTCCTAACGCTTGTTCTTTATCAACACTAAATAATGGCAATTCATAATCATTTAAGTCTAACACCTCAATATCTGCGTCCTTTAACAAAGAAGCAGCATAAGTGACTAACTTTTTATTAATCGAATTTTTACTACTACTTGCTGCAAATGCCACGACTTTCATAAGCCTTCCTTATTTTTAATATATTACCGATACGTCATTATAGCGTACACATTTAAGCTCAAATAATGTGGGCTGATAAAACCTTAAAAAGGCCTTATCAATAATACCTTTGGCTATTAAAGTTTCAATATCCCAGTGTGGCGAAATTTCAGCGGATTTAACTAAGATTAATTTATCTGCATTAAGTTTTCCCGCCAGCCAAGCGGCTAAACTATCTGAGGTTACGTCCCATGATGCTGGCACATTATCTTGGTCTAATTCAGCAATTAAAGGCGACCAAATAACAGCCTGCTGCTGTTTACTAATCGCATCAATACTGTCTAAAATTTTTAAATCAGGGTAAATACCGTGAAATAATAATGCGGTTTGTTGCATGGCTAAAATTGCCATTTCATGGGCAATGCGGTCATTATAATGCCACTGTTTTTGCATCAAGCGTACTTGATCAGCAAATACACCGCCACCGGCGACAATAACCACCTGTTGCGGTTGTTTATTCGCCCATTGCAACCAGTTGAATAATAACGGCTGGCTTAATAAACTGCCGCCTAATTTTAAAACAATCACATCCCCTCACCCAACCCTCTCCCCAAGGAGAGGGCTTGAAAACAAACTAAATACCCTATTACTCACTAAAATAAGCTAATAGACGTAACATGGCCGCTGCTTTATCAAAACATTCTTGATATTCCTCTTCGGCGACTGAATCATGCACGATACCCCCACCCGCCCAAAAACGAATGCTATTCTGTGCATGCACTAAGGTACGAATGGTAATATTACTATCCATATTGCCATCAAAACCAATATAGGCAACCGAACCACAATACACGCCACGCCGATGCGGCTCTAATTCTTCAATAATTTCCATCGCCCGAATTTTAGGCGCTCCGGTAATCGAGCCGCCTGGAAAACAACTACGCAATAAATCTAAGGCATAATAATTTGGCTTTAATTTGCCCACCACAGTACTCACGAGATGATGCACCGTGGCATAACTTTCGACATCAAATAATTTTGGTACTTTAACTGAGCCATCTACACAAGTTTTGCTGATGTCATTACGCAATAAATCCACAATCATTACATTTTCAGCACGGTCTTTATCACTATTTTTTAACGCATCAATCTGTTGCTGATTTTCTACGCTATTTTGTTTACGCGGTCGTGTACCTTTTATCGGTTTAGTTTCAACGTCATTATCACTGAGCTTTAAAAATCGTTCGGGCGATGAACTTAAAATTTGCAGCTGTGGCAAATTAAGATAACTACTAAACGGGGCTGAATTTAAGTGCCGTAACTGACAATATGCCGTCCACGGATTACCCTCACATGCCGCCACAAATCGTTGGGCTAAATTAACTTGATAACAATCACCTTCGATTAAATACTGTTTAATTTTTTCAAAAGCCGCTGTATAAGCTTTAGCTGTCATATTTGACTGCACCGCTGAGGTGACTTTAAAGTCATCAATTACTTGCGATTGGGGATAATGGCTAAATTTTTCAATTAAGACCTGCCACTGCTGTTCTGTTTCAGTACAGCCCACTAAATAGCTTTTTGCAAGCTGATGGTCAACCACGATTGCCCATGTATAAATTCCGACCGCCATATCAGGAATATTTTCACTATTTTGAGCAATGTCAGGCAAAACTTCTAACTGCCGCCCTAAGTCATACGCAAAATAACCTAATGCTCCGCCACTAAAAGGTACTTCAGGAAACCCCTGCTTTTCAGGTAAATACTGCTGTATTAAACTAAAGGGTTCTTGATCTGAAATTATTTCACCGCTTTCTTGGTGCCATATTGTGGTTTTATCAGCCTCAGTCACTAAAGTACAAATAGGCTCACTGACTAATATATCAAAACGCCCTTGACGCTTATCTGCTAGCCCACTATCTAAAAAAATCGACCACGGCTGTTCAGCAATATTAGAAAATAATAAAGCACTGTCTGGTAAATAGGGTAATTCACTAAGCTGAGGTTTTTGAAAGGACATGCATGACTACGACTGATTAAATGACAAAAATAAAAATAGTGGTTTATTTTACCAGAAGCCACTCGGAATGATTAGCCAAATACGCGATAGCTACCGCAGGGGCACAATCAGCCGCCTGCATAGTCGACTGTTGCTTTATTACCAATAAATCTCCAAAATCACGATATTCACAACCTAAACGCTGGGCAATCTCTTGCACTAAAAAGCGACCAATACCTGCTCCAATTAAGGTAGCTGGCTGAGATAATAATTGCCGTTCACAGGCAGCTTGAATACTTAAACGCTGTTGTTCACGAAGTTGTTGAGATAAACTCTGCCAATCACTCAAGTCAAAATCTTCAATATCACAGCCCAACATCCGTGCTAAACGTCTTGCACTCGCCATAATAGTTTTCTCCGCGCCATCAGCAGTTTCTGATTGGTCATGCTGAGGTTCTAACTCTTCAGTCAATCGGTATACATCAGCCATAGTGGCAAAATATTCACGCATAACACCCGTTGCTACGCCTTTAAATATCACTGACCCTGCTACCGCCATCACTGCGGTTCTAACGATGCCGGTATACACTAATTCAGCAGATTGTAAACGCTGAAAATCAGTATAACCCTGAGCCTGCACTTGTTTATTTTCGAGCAATAAAATATCGGTGGTGGTGCTGCCTATATCAACAAATAGCCCTCGTGAACAATGCTGTGCCGCATACGATGCACTGGCATGCCAATTTGCCGATGCAATATCATTTATATGGCTAGTTTTAACCTCACTTAAATTAATAAAACCTAGCCGCCCTGCATAAACATTAACGGTTTTAGTGGCTAAGTTTTTCTCGATTACTGCCAAAATAGCCATTACCCCCGCTTCTCGGCTGGTAAATAAATCCACCAATTCACCGGTCATGGTAATAACATGGTGCTTTATTTCTTCAGGAAAATGCGTTTCAATCTCTGCTAAAGCAATTTCTAAAGTTTCCATTCCTTGCCATAAAGGACAGGCGGCTTGATACACCCCTAGTATTTCACCCTGCTCATTTAACCACGCTGCTTTTAAATGAGCACCGCCAATATCCCAGCCAATAATGTGTTGTTGCATAAAGTCATTCCCCACTATAATGTAATTTTAAAAATTAACCCTTGATATAACGATGAGCTTAGATGATTTTATCGCTAATATAAGCGAAGCCGATTTAAAAAAATTAAATGAAGAATTTTACAAAAAACAAAATAAAATACCGACTTATCAATACAGTAAAATTAAATTTAATGATTTAAAATCACTGGTCACTATCCAGCGTAAAATTAATCATGCTGCGTTTGAAACGTGGTTTCAGCCGCTTGATATTAATACTGAAACCAACCTTTTCTTACAAAATTTAATTAATGATAATATTGATTTAATTGAAAATTATAATGAAGAAGATTTAAAAATTAAATTTTTATCCCCTATTTTAAATCGCATTCATTTTAAATCAATCAAGCATCAATTGCGTGACTTTTACGAGTTACCACTTCACTATAAAACTGAACATTTTATTTTTAATGGTACCGCTGATTTTGCTGTTGCCAAAGGCTTATTTGAAGGCGAAACCCCTTACTTTTTTATCCAAGAATTTAAAAAAGGACACAGCGATGGTTTTCCTGAACCACAACTTTTAGCGGAATTAATTACCGCAGTAGAACTCAATCAATGGGACAGTATTAAAGGCGCTTATATTCGAGGCAGTTTATGGCATTTTGTGATTTTAGAACGCCTTGCAAAACATGATTACCGCTATTTTGTCTCGCATAATTTTGACAGCACTAAAATTAATGATTTAACCGCTATTTACAACAATCTACTTTTTATTAAACATGAGATTCTAGATTTAACACGCTAACTCTATCATCACTGAATCACTGCCATCTTTAATTGCTTCAAACATTGGTTTGTCATTATCAACCAATCCCATCACCCATCCGGCAATATTCAAGCCTAAAGCCTGCTTAATACCAACATAAGAAGTCGTTAAACGCGGATTAACCTCTAAAACCAGTAATTCCCCCTGCTCTGTTAATATAAAATCAATGCCCACATAACCGAATAAAGTCGGTATCGCCTTGGCAACCTGCTCACATAAATGCTGATATTCGCCCAATTTATCGGGGTAAGCATTGACCTTACACGCCAATAATTTAAATTGATTATCAACAATGTCTAGCTGTTGTTTATTGCAACACACCAACCATGCTTCACCTTGATAACAAACACACGATAAGCTTAATGCTTCACCTGGAATATAAGGCTGAATAATATAATCACTATTCGGTTTTAAGGTCGGCAAACTATCCGTTAAGACATACACTTCATCGCAACCTGCCGAGCGATTGGCTTTTAAAATTTGCTTATCGCTACCAGCTAAAAAATCACCTTGAAATAACTGCGTAGGTACGCACGCAACACCTGCTTGCTGTAAGGTTTTCAGTGTCAATAATTTGTTTTCACAACACTTAATTGCTGCAGATGATGAGCCATACAATAACTTTCCCTGTGCCTCAAAAAATTGCGTCCATCGCCCCAATATACCATCGGTTTCAGGTGCAATTAACCACACCCCATCATAATCAGCATCCCGACGGATTAAATAATCCATGACATTCATTTTTGCAGTAATGAGCCAAGGTTTAATTTTTTCAGTGTCTAAAAATAAACGCTCATCCAGCAATACCGATACACTGCATAAATCTAATTCAGCTAAATCAAGCAATAAAGCATCGCGCATTAACCGTCCTTCATGTAATAATGACGCAGGTAAATCCTCATTAACAAAACCACCACCGGTTATAAATTCAAATACTAACACCCGCATTATGCTTATTATTCCTGTTATTGATATTAAAAATGGTATCGCTGTTTTAGCCAAAAAAGGCAACCGCAAAGATTATCAACCCCTACAGACACCGCTGTGTACCTCTAGTCGTGTACACGATGTGATTGATGCCTATTTAAGTATTAATGATTTTAAAAAAATCTATCTTGCCGATTTAGATGAACTTATGCACACAGGTAATAATATTGCCTTAATTCAGCAATTATTTCAGCGTTACCCTGATATACATTTTATGATTGATTCAGGTACCGTCAATACCGCCTATCAATCACAAAATACACAGCATTACACCGCTATTATTGGCACAGAATCTATTACCACCCGTGCCATAAAACGCATTAAAACCCCATTTATTTTATCCTTGGATTTCGATCAGCATGGGCAATATATGGGCGATAGTGAGTTATATGAAAACCCACATTATTGGCCTGACACCTTAATTATTATGACACTAAATACCGTCGGCACTAATGAAGGTATTGCATTAAAATTATTGCAACATTATCGCCAGCAATATCCCACTAAAACCTTTATCGCTGCGGGAGGCGTTCGGCATCAACAGGATTTAGAGACATTAGAAAAAATGGGCATTGAACAGGTATTGGTAGCGAGTGCGTTGCATCATAACCAATCATTAATATAGAGTTTCATAAACATTTATTTAAAAACAGCTGATCTTTTATTTTATCTTCTTTAATTCAGCAGCAGTTATCACACGAGCTTCTGGCTCTAACATCACCGGAATATCATCTTTAATAGGAAAGGCTAATTTATCAGCTTTACAGATTAATTCCTGTGCCGCTTTATCGTGAATTAACGGGCTTTTACACAGTGGGCAAGCCAATATATCCAATAATTTACTATCCATTTATCTCTCTTAAGTTTCGTTACAATAAAACTAGCATTTTACGCTATTTTTGATAAAAAATAAGGATTTAGATTAGACACTGCTAATGTGACAGTGATAAAATTGATGTCCGTTTTATTTTTGGAGTTGTTATGACGAATGCATTGGCTTTACCTATTTCATTAACCTCAGCGAATTTTGATTCTTCTCTGAATATTATAGGTCAAACTGATAAATTAAATGCTGAACAAGAGCGTGCTCTGGCAGTGCGTTATCGTGACCATGAAGATCTCGATGCTGCCAAACAGCTGGTGATGGCAAATCTGCGTTTTGTTGCCCATGTTGCACGTGGCTATAATGGCTATGGCTTAACTATGAGTGATATTGTTCAGGAAGGTAATATCGGCTTAATGAAAGCCGTGAAGCGTTATAACCCAGATGTAGGTGTCCGTTTAGTCTCGTTTGCCGTGCATTGGATTCGTGCAGAAATTCATGAATATGTGATTAAAAATTGGCGTATCGTTAAAATCGCCACCACTAAATCACAACGTAAAATTTTCTTTAATCTTAGAAAATCCAAAAAGAAACTCGGTTGGCTATCTAAAGATGAAGCAGAAGCGATTGCTGAAAATTTAAATGTCGATTTAAAAACCGTTTATGAAATGGAAACTCGCTTAGATGGTAAAGATATGGCATTTGATTTACCAGAAAACACCAGCAGTGAAGACTATAGTGCGCCTGTCGCTTATTTAGAACACGGAGATGCTGACCCTGCTTTATTGCTCGAACAATCTGACTGGAAAACGCATAAAGAAACCTTGCTGAGTGATGCGCTAAAAAATTTAGATGAACGCAGCCAAGATATTGTGACTAGTCGTTGGTTAAGTGATAAAAAGCTAACTTTGCATGATTTAGCTGCACGTTATAATATTTCAGCGGAACGCGTTAGACAACTAGAAAAAAACGCGATGAAAAAAATCAAAGGGGCAGTGAGTTTTGCTGCTTAAATTAACGCGTTAAATATTGAGTCATCAGTGGGTAATGCTTTTTGCACTACCCATGAACGCACACTCAATTTTAATCACTATCTTTTTTAGTCTCATCTTCTTCAAAGATAAAATCCGTCTCTAAATCATCAATCGATATTTCCTCATTATCAATTTCAAGCTCTTTATTTTCATCTTCACCAATAAAGCCAAAATCATCTAGACTTGAAGCACTTTCATCTTCAATTAAAAGCTCGCCTTCCAACTCTCCCATTTCTGAAAAATCAAAATCATCTAAACTGGAGGCATTATTATTGTCACTGACTTCAAAATCAACCTCTAAACTTTCTATATCATTAGCCACTTTTGACGGAACAACCGCCGCTACTTCATCCTCTGGCTCTAAATTATCAAAATTAACCTCTAAACTTTCAACATCACTAGCTACTTTTGAAGGAACAACCGTCGCTACTTCATCTTCTGATTCCAAATCATCAAAATTAACATCCAAAGCCTCTACATCACTAGCTGCTTTCGGTGAAATAAGGGTTTCATCTTCTAATTCTAAATCATCAAAATTAGCATCTAACATTTCTATATCACTATCAACTTTAGACAGCTGCACACTTTCTTGCTCCACTACTTTATCAGGGTCAGTTAATGCATTGGTTATATAGTCGTCTACATGTGATAAATCAGCACCTAACCCACCCCCTAGCGGTGATTCGTCTAAAGGCATTTCTTCTAAATCTTGTTCAGAAGCATCTAGCAAAGAATTGATTTCAATATCTTCTAACCCTTCTAACCCTTCTAACCCTTCTAACCCTTCTAACCCTTCTAACCCTTCTAACCCTTCTAATTCTTCTAATTCTTCTAATTCTTCGTTCTCTTCTTCATTTTGCTCTGGCTCTTCTACAGTATCTTCATGTGGATGTTGTTGAATATTATCTTGCATCTCAACTTCTAATGCTTCAACCTCAGTCCAAAAGTCACTATCCGTAGATTTTCCTTGATCCTCTAACTGCTGCTTATAAGTCGCGAAACCTTTTTCATTCTGAGAAACACTAAAAATTCTTAAATATTTTAATTGATATTCTTCATTATCAGGTGATTCTACCATGGCTTCCAATAATATTTTTTCAGCCTCTTCATAGCGTCCATGCGTTAAATACACATCAGATTCAGACACTAATAAATCAATATCATCATCTTCATCGGCAAACATATCAAATTCATCTAATAAATTATTGGTATCAATGTCCAATGCATTATCTTCAATACCAAAATCACTGTCGCTTAAATTTTCATCAAAAATAATATCATCATTAATACTTTCGCCATCTAAAATAACATTTGTTTCTACATCATTTTTCTTAGGCTTACGTTGTCGCCATACAAACCAACCACCCGCACCTAGTCCTAATAATGCTAAACCGCCTATTGCAAAAAACAAATACGAATCAGGTTCTGGTTCATTCGTCACCACAGTCTGCGGTTTTTTATTTTCAATCACAGCCGGTGTTACTGGCGTAATCTCAGGTTTAGCTACTTTTGCTATTTCAGAGTCCAAATCAGTTGTTTCATTTTCAGTAGGATCGCTGACTACCGCTGTCTCTATTGAGGTATTTTCAGTTTCCGAATCTTCCGACTCTGGCAATAATGATTCATCTAAATCATTATCTTTCACATCCTCTTTTAAGTCTGTTTCATCAGCTAATTCAGCATTATTAGCTGTTAATACTTCTTCTTTGTTATCTCGTAATACTTTTAATTCACGTTCTTTTAATGCCAGCATATCCTGCATAATCGTGAATTTTTCTTCTAACCTCTCTAAACGCTGTTTTAGCTCTTCATTACTATTATCATTAACTAACTCATTTTTAAATTGAGTATCAGGAGACATTAACGTTAATGTTTGCTCTGAAGGCTTACCGACCATCTGATTATCAACAACCTCGATATTTTTGGCAACTTTAGTATAAGTGTTCTGGTTTCCTGCTGATGCCGCCTGATAAAAATTAGTTTTTGCAGATTCTCGACTCAACAAAGTAATCTCTTCGGTACTCGGTATCGTCAACAATGTCCCTGCAATTAAACGATTAATATTATTCTTATAAAAAGCATTCGGATTTGCTTTATACAATGCCATCACAAACTGATATGTGGATATATTAGCATCGTTATTTAACTTTTTACCAATTGACCACAAGGTATCATAACGCTGTATACGCGTGACTTCATTGCCTACTAACTGCGTAGCATTATCTACCGAACGGACAGCAGGAGCTGTATTATTAGTTGTACCACTACGCTGTGCAACGGTGTTTATCGCAGCAGATGAGGGACGCGGATCAAAGAGCAAGGTAAATTCTTTATAGGATGTGCCACGCGTCCCTCCAACTTCAAGTAAAAAATTTAAAAAGGGTTCTTTCACATATTCATTAGAATATAGCTTAATAACAGCCTGTTGCTTTCCTGCCTGTCCAATCGTCTCAAACTTAATATTTTTAAAGAAAACATTCCAAGTAAGCCCTGATTCTATAAACTTTTTAGGCGAGGCTAAACTCACTTTTAAATCAGCAAGCGACTCACCTTTTGATAAAATAATCGGGATTTCAGCACGCAATTTCTGATGTAAAAAAGACTGATTTTTTATCTCTTTAATGCCTAAAGCACTTGCCGTTAAGGGCACTGATAATACCGATACCATTAATAATTTTTTAGCGAATATTTTCATTATCCTAACGACCCTTTTCCTTAAAGATTTTTTATCTGAATTAAATATACTCTTTGATTAACACTTCTGCAATTTGTACGCTATTAAGTGCTGCACCTTTGCGCACGTTATCGGCAACAACCCATAAATTAATACCTTTTTCACACGAAATATCTTCACGCACTCGCCCGACAAATACATCATCATTGCCTGATGATTCTGTTACTGCTGTCGGGTAACCACCATCAATCCGCTCATCAAGTAACGTAATCCCCTCAAAATTCGCCAACACCTCACGTACTTTTTCTACACTAATTTTATCGCGTGTCTCAATATGCACCGCCTCTGAATGCCCATAAAAAACCGGCACACGCACTGCGGTAGGATTGACCATAATTGACTTATCTCCCATAATTTTATGGGTTTCCCAAACCATTTTCATTTCTTCTTTGGTATAGCCATTTTCTAAAAACACATCAATTTGCGGCAATACATTAAAGGCAATTTGCTTGGGATACACTTTGGAGCTAATCGGCTTACCATTCAGCAGTTGAGCCGTTTGGCTAACCACTTCTTCAATGCCTTCCTTTCCTGAGCCCGATACTGCTTGATAAGTACACACATTAACCCGTGTAATCCCCACTGCATCATAAATAGGTTTTAACGCAACCAACATCTGAATCGTAGAACAATTCGGATTAGCAATAATGCCGCGTGTTTTATGCTCAGCAATCGCTTCAGGATTGACTTCAGGCACCACTAACGGAATATCATCGTCATAACGAAACTGTGAGGTATTATCAATCACCACACAACCCGCAGCAGCAGCCTTAGGTGCATAGTCAGCTGATAAACTCGCCCCCGCAGAAAACAAACCAATTTCTACCTTTGAGAAATCAAAATCCGATAAAGCTTCAATGGCAATACTTTGACCATTAAATGAAATCCGCTTGCCAACTGAACGCTCACTGGCTAACGCATATAATTTATTCACAGGAAATTTACGTTCCTCTAAAATCGAAATCATGGCTTCGCCAACCGCACCGGTCGCACCCACAATCGCTACATTATACTTTTTAGTCATTTTATACACCTGCCTTTAAAGCATTAACGACCGCATCGCCCATTTCAGAGGTGCTAACACGCTGTGTACCTTCAGAATAAATATCAGCCGTGCGTATATTTGAATCTAATGCACTATTAACCGCTGCTTCAATTCGATCAGCTGCATCAGCTTCATCAAATGTATAACGCAGCATCATTGCTGCCGATAAAATGGTTGCTAAAGGGTTAGCAATCCCTTTGCCTGCAATATCAGGTGCCGAACCATGAATCGGTTCATACATACCTTTGCCATTCACATCTAATGAGGCAGAAGGTAACATACCGATTGAACCCGTCAACATAGAAGCAGTATCTGATAAAATATCACCAAACATATTCGTTGTGACCATCACATCAAATTGCTTAGGTGCGCGCACTAATTGCATTGACGCATTATCCACGTACATATGACTTAATTCGACATCTGGATAGTCTTTAGCGACTTCATCCATCACTTCGCGCCACAATTCTGTACATTCCAATACATTGGCTTTATCAACAGAACACAATCGTTTATCGCGTTTCTGTGCAATGTTAAATGCAGAATGTGCAATACGACGAATTTCAGATTCCGAATAAACCAAGGTGTTGTAACCTTGCTTTTCACCATTATCTAAGGTTCTTACCCCGCGAGGCTGACCAAAATAAATACCACCGGTTAATTCACGCACAATCATTAAATCTAAACCTGACACCACTTCAGGCTTCAACGTTGAAGCATCAGCGAGTTGCGGATATAAAATAGCAGGACGTAAATTAGAAAATAACTGTAATTCTGAACGCAAGCCTAATAAACCCTTTTCAGGACGCACTGCAATATCCAGTGACTCCCATTTATACCCCCCCACTGCACCTAATAACACGGCATCAGCCGATTTTGTTAATTTAATCGTCGCTTCAGGAAAAGGCGAGCCAGTTTCATCATAAGCTGCTCCGCCGATTAAACCGTGTTCAAAATCTAATTCTAATGCCATGTCTGTATTTAAATACTCTAACACTTTAAGTGCTTCGACAACGATTTCAGGGCCAATACCATCACCAGCTAATACGGCAATTTTATGTGTCATAGTTTTACTAACTCTCTTTAATGATTAAATTTTAATTTATTAGGTTGCTGATTAGGCAAATAGCCACGGTGCTCGTTCTTGACGTTCCACTTCATAAGCCTTAATGGCATCTGACTGTAATAAGGTTAAGGCAATATCATCTAAACCATTATAAAGCCGGTACTTACGCGTTTCATCAATGGTAAAATTTAAAACCTCGCCCTTCTCAGGGGTGATACTTTGCTGTTCTAAATCAATGCTTAATTGATAGCCTGCCGTTACTTGTTTAAAGAGTGAATCAACCTGTTCTGCCGATAAAACAATCGGTAAAATGCCATTTTTAAAGCAATTATTATAAAAAATATCTGCAAAGCTTGGGGCAATAATCGCTCTAAAGCCATAATCTTCTAATGCCCATGGAGCATGCTCACGCGATGAGCCACAGCCAAAATTTTCTCGGGTTAATAAAATCTCTGCCCCTTGATAATCAGCATTATTTAATACAAACTCAGTTTTTAAAGGGCGATTAGTACAATCCATTTCAGGCTCACCCATATCTTGGTAACGCCATTCATCAAATAAATACGGCCCAAAGCCAGCACGGCGAATCGATTTTAAAAACTGCTTAGGAATAATCGCATCGGTATCGACATTCGCTCGATCCAGTGGCATCACTTTAGTGGTTATTTTGGTAAAAGCTTTCATTATTTTCTCCCTAATTCCATTCTCTTACATCAACAAAATGGCCAACAATACCTGCTGCAGCCGCCATTTCAGGACTCACTAAATGCGTACGCCCGCCATAACCTTGTCGTCCTTCAAAATTACGATTTGAGGTTGAAGCACAACGTTCACCGGCCTCTAATTTATCCGCATTCATCGCTAGACACATTGAACAGCCTGGCTCTCGCCACTCAAAACCCGCCGCAATAAAGATTTTATCTAAACCTTCGCTTTCTGCTTGTTGCTTAACTAATCCTGACCCTGCAACCACCATCGCTAAACTCACATTTTCTGCTCGTTGTTTACCCTCCACAATCGCGGCGGCCGCTCGTAAATCTTCAATACGTGAATTGGTACACGAACCAATAAACACTTTATCTATTTGAATAGAGCTGATTGGCTGCTCTGCTGTCAAACCCATATATTTCAAAGCATTCTGCATACTTTGTTGCTTAACGGCATCAAATTCATCCAATGGATTAGGCACCGTATCATCAATTGAAACTACCATTTCTGGCGAAGTTCCCCAAGTTACTTGCGGTTTAATAGTCGATGCATCTAATTCTAAGGTTTTATCAAATACTGCCTCGTCATCAGAGTGTAATTTCTGCCATGCCCGTTCTGCAATTAACCAATGGTCGCCTTTTGGTGCATAAGGACGACCACGATAATAATCCAACGTAGTATCATCAACGGCAATCAAACCCGTTCTCGCACCCGCTTCAATCGCCATATTACAAACGGTCATACGGCCTTCCATACTCAATGCAGCAATCGCTTCACCTGCAAATTCAATCGCATAGCCTGTACCGCCAGCGGTTCCAATTTCACCGATAATAGCGAGTACAATATCTTTTGCCGTTACCCCTTTACCGACTGAACCATTAACCTTAATCAAGAAATTCTTAGATTTTTTCTGGGTTAAACATTGTGTCGCTAAGGCATGTTCCACTTCCGAGGTACCGATACCAAATGCTAAGGCACCTGATGCACCATGCGTGGAAGTATGGGAATCACCACAAACAACTGTCATCCCCGGTAAAGTCGCCCCTTGTTCAGGGCCCATTACATGCACAATCCCTTGACGTATATCACCCATATCAAATTCGGTAATACCAAATTCCGCACAGTTTTTATCTAAAGTTTCAACTTGTAATTTTGCCACAGGATCAGTAATGCCAACACTACGTTCAGTGGTCGGTACGTTATGATCTGCTACCGCTAAATTACAATCAATACGCCAGGGTTTTCTATTGGCTAAACGTAAACCTTCAAAGGCTTGCGGTGAAGTCACTTCATGAATAAGTTGCCTATCGATATAAATCAATGAGGTGCCATCATCTTCGGTCAGGACAACATGGTCATCCCATAATTTATCATATAACGTTTTTGCTGACATTTAACTATACCCGTCTAAATTATTAATTTTATTTAGAAAGTTCCGCAACTTTCTTCTCTAAGCTTTTTAAGCGTGACCAAACTTCACCCAAACGCTGAAAAATCGCAATATTTTTAGTATATTTTCTAAAAGGCTGAGCGGGACCATAAGCATAAATACCCGATTCTTTAATGCTACTATGCACCCCTGCACGATGTAATAACATGGTGTCATCAGGTATATTTACATGATCAAGAATCCCAGTCTGCCCAGAAGCAACCACTCGTTTTCCAAAATGACTCGAACCCGCAATGCCTGTTTGTGCCACTAAAATACAATCTTCCTCAATAACAACATTATGGGCGAGATGGCACTGTGCATCAATAATCGTGCCGTCATGTACTTTGGTCTCAGTATAAGTGGCTCTATCAATCGTGGTCACTGAGCCAATCACCACTTTATTACCAATCACCACGCGTCCTGTTTGCGGAATACGATGATGATGAAAATGTTCATCTTGTGCAAAACCTTGGCCATCACTCCCAATCACACAGCCTGCTTTTAAAATGCATTCCGCGCCAATATGACAATCATACGAAATCACACAATTGGGATAGATAACGGTTTTTTCACCAATGATAACGTCAAATTCAAGCACTGAATTTGCCATAATCACCACCGCAGCACCTAATTGCACATTAGCCCCGATCACCACGCCAGGCCCTATTACGGCATCATCTGGCACAACAACTGATTCATGAATCACCGCAGAGGCATGAACCTGACCCCATTCTGAATCATACACATTACGATCGGTATATTTTTGACGTAAATACGCCATCGCCATGCGTACATTCGGAGCAATCAATATTGCAACAGATTCTAACTTTATTTTATCCGCAATCGCTTGCGTAGTGACAATCGCTGCACACTGGCAGTCTGATAAGGCAGGCAAATATTTTTCATGTTCAACAAAGATTAAATCACCGTTACCAGCCATCTCAACAGGCACAATATTAGTCACTTGTTGAGCTATTCCCATATGATTGACTAATAAACCTTGGACTTTAAAATCTTGATAAATCTCTGAACTTAAAATATCCACCTAAATCACCTCTACTTTTCCAATGCTTCCATCACTTTAGTCGTAATATCGACAACAGAACCTAAACCAACAATACTTGAAAAATCGACAACGCCTTCATCCGCCATATTTTCATAAAATTCAACTAAGGGTTTTGTTTGTTCATGATAAACCTCTAAGCGTTTTCTTACTGTTTCTTCTTTATCATCATCACGTTGAATTAATGGCTCGCCTGTATCATCATCAATCCCTTGTGTTTTAGGCGGATTAAATACCGAATGATAAGTACGTCCTGAATCTAAATGTACCCAACGCCCACTCATACGTCTGACAATATCTTCATCTTCAACTTGAATCTCGATAACATAATCGATTTCAACACCAAACTTAATTAAACCTTCGGCTTGGGCAATAGTACGTGGAAAACCATCTAATAAAAAACCATTCACACAATCTTCTTTAGCAATACGCTCTTCAATTAAACCTAAAATAATATCATCGGAAACTAAGCCCCCCGCATCCATCACTTTTTTCGCTGCAAGTCCCAATTCCGTGCCTTCCTTTACGGCTGCACGCAACATATCACCTGTGGAAATTTGTGGAATATCATATTTTTTAGTGATAAAACGGGCTTGAGTCCCCTTACCAGAACCAGGACTTCCCAAGAGGATAATGCGCATATAAACTCCAAACAATGTTTGCTATAAAAAAGATAAAAAATAATGTGCTTATTTTAACACACCGCTACTGAACTTTAAGGCTTAACTCCGTGATTAGCGTCTCAGTTGGGGAATCTAATAACACATCGCCATCTAAAATAAATAATCGACTTTGTTTAATATGCCCTTGCTCTAATAAATAACGTGCAATATTTTGTGCACGAGACACCGATAACATGGCTAATTTATTGGCATCTGGCTTAATCATCGCTGTTAACATATTATCTGCAACCGTATAAAATTCACCCATATCAGGATACGTCAATTCAGGCGTGCCAAAAAAAGAACGTTTCGCCAACTCAGGAAAGGTACTGATAAATAAATCGGCTAATAAACGCTGATGCTCTTTTTCAGATAATTGAATATATTCAGCTAATTCAATTTTTCCTTCCGCTTTTAATTCATTCGCTCGTAACTGCTTTAACTGAAATAATAACGCATCTGCATTCATTTTTGGCCAATCTTGATTGGTGAACGCCCGTCCTTTAATTTCTAAACTTAAATTAGGCTTTTGCAATAGCGCCTCACTTAATTTATCTAGTTTAGCTATTTGCAGCACAGTTAAGTTTGCCTCACCCGCTAAAAAATTCACGGTACTTAAATCATCTTCACCCTCGAATAACGCACCGAGCATTTTAAACGGCGAGGCAACTGCTTTAGTCACTAAATTTAAAAACGTATCCCATAATAAAGGCGCAACACTAAATTCAGGATCATCTAAACTGCCTTGTAACGGCATATCAATTTTAATTTTGCCGTCTTTATCTTTCAATAATGCAATCGCTAAACTTAAAGGTAAATCTACTGCATTAGGGCTTTCGACCGGCTCGCCTAACACTAACTGGTCAATCAAGACATTATTACTTGCACTCAATTTTCGCTGTTGTATTTGATACAGTAAATCAATCGACATTTTACCTTTTTCAATTTTATAACCGGCAAATTCAGCCATATAAGGCGATACTAACGGCAATGGCAAACTATTAAAATATAAACCAATATCCAAATCATCTAAATTAGGCTGCAATTCCCCTTTAATCTTCAAAGGCGATAAATCAAACGCTTTACCGACAATATCTATCTTCATCTTGGCACTTTTATGCGATGAAACCTTATTGACCTTGCCATCTAAATCATTCATTGCAACCACAAACGGTAGCACTAATGAATAATCTGAAAAATCAGCCTGCCCCGATGATAATTTAATTTCACCAATATTATAATTAATAGCTTTTGATTTCACGGGTTTTAACTTAGGCTTAATAGCCTGTTTAGCCGTTTTTTTAGCGGTGACTATCACATCACTGATATTGGTGGTTTTATCTTTTTTAATCGTAAAACGTGTATAAGGTTGCTCTAAATGAACTTGTTTTATTTTGACGTTTAAAGGCTGCAAGTTAAAATCAATCTGTTTGAAACTAAAATTTTTCCATTTCAAAAAATCTTGATTCAAAATTTGATCACGCGTATGCAAACTATCAATATTAAAATCACCTTGATAACGCAACGCCAATGCCGCTTGTTGCTGCACCGCTAACTTACCCTGTAAATTTAAATTACCTTTGATAATATCCAGCCGCACAAAAGGTTCTGCATAGGCTTGGAAATCCGCTAAAGCAATTTCATTAATGACGACATCCAAATCCGCGACCAAAGGATTCAATGCGGTTGTGCCTGCTAAACTAATTGTTCCCTGTTGATTAAACTGGGTATTAAACTTAATCGGAAAGCGGGCTTTAGAGCCTAATTTAAAATTATTTAAGCTAAAATTTAAATCAGCTAAGTTTAATACCGTTGGTTTTTTATGGGTGTAATCTGTAAATTCAACCCCATACTGCTGTATATCAAACGCCGCTAAATTAACCTGCCATGGCTTAGGTTTTTTTTCTACAATAACCACTGCTTTCTGCGTATCTATAGCTTCATCTTGAGTTTCAGAACTTGCAAATAAGGCTTGATAATTTAAAACACCTTGCTTATCTAACCATGCTTTTAAGCGAGCATCTTTAGTCAATATCGATGCAATATTAAGCTGCTTATTTTGCAAATTGACATCAACACCTGTTATCGCCAATAAAGGTACTGAAACTAATGTCTCTGTTGGGGTTTTAAGCTCTAAAGCTTCACTGGTTAAATAACCTTTATCAGCCGTTAGTTTTAAGATTTCAGCGAGTTGCATTTTATAATTTTTCAAGCCTACATCAAACTTAGGCACTTCAATGAATAACTTATCTTTGCCGTATTCAAGCTGTGTTTGTTTTAAACTTAATGCGAATTGTTTAAAATCTATGCTCAAACTATCACCACTCACCAGCTGATAATCTTCAATCTTAAAACTTAAATTTGGTAATGTCGCGGTGATATTAGGCTCTTTTCGTGTATCAGCATAATTAATATCACTGTTATTGATTGCAATTTCTTTCACCGCAAGCCGCCATGGTTTCGTTGGCTCAGTCTGCTCTTTCACTACTGCGGCTTTAGTTTCCGTGTTTACCGGAGCAAATAATTCTGCAATATTTAATAATCCGGCGGCGTTGTAAAAAGCATTTATTTTTAATTGCTGTGTTTCAATTTTAGCAATATCGACTTGTTGCTTGGTTAAATCTAAATCAATGCCTGATACTGAAAAATCAGGGATGACTAATGGCGACTCGTTTTTTTGATTAGCAAACACTAAATTTTTTGTGTGTAACGCTCCGTTAGCCAAATTAAATTTTAATATGTCCTCGTGATAACTAACATCATAATCAAATTTAATCGCTTGTGTCCCTGATAACCACTTAAAATTAACGCGTTCTTGTAAGGCTAATTCCCATACTTTATTGAATGGCAAATCGTCAATCTCTAAATTCCCTTTAGAAAATAATGGTGTGATGCCAAAATCTCCGCGCCATTGCAATCGCATCCCTGAATCCATCACCAAACTAAAACCGAGCTGCGACGACTCATTATGTAAAGTGCTTAAATTACTCACACTCAAATCAATAGGACTTAAAGCTGTTTTTACTGCTTTAGCTTTGGTTGCATCTATAAAATTAACATTGCCCTTATTAATCGCTAATTGCTGAATCACCACAGGAAATAAACCTGCCGAGGCTTGTTTTTCAACTTTCGGCTTACTCTCTGTTAATAAATCACTAAAATTAAACTGCTTATCCTTTAACATTTCAATATTGACATAAGGGGCTGTCAAACTCAGCTCTGAAATCACCAGTGCCTGTTGCTGAATACTCTGCCAAAATTGAATATCCAACTTAAATTCATCAAAACGCACAAAATCCTGTGAATTTTTTTCTTTTAAAGAAAAGTTCACCAACTGTAAGTTTAAAGAAAAAGGATTAAACGCCATATCGGCTAGGCTTGCTTCACGCCCTAAATTGGTTTTAATTACCTCAGGTAATTTCATTACCACTACTTTAGGCAATATAACAAAGCCAACTAAACTGTATAGTGATAATGAGCCTGTTAAAATTAAACCAGCAATATAGCGTTTTTTCATAAATTTAAGTGCTTATCTTTAAAATTATAGATTGTGATAACCGGTTTCTTCATGCAAGGCGATATCTAAGCCTTCTACTTCATCATCAGCGGTAACACGCAAACCCATAACACTATCAATGATTTTCAAAATAATATAACTAAAGCCTGCACTCCATAAAGCAACAACCAGAACAGCTAATGCTTGTACACTGACTTGTTCGATAATACTCACGTCTAAACCCAAGCCACCAAAACTTTTCGCCGCAAACACACCGGTTAAAATTGAGCCGATAATACCGCCTACCCCATGAACCGGAAAGACATCTAAAGAATCATCAATTTTCCAGTGTCGTTTCACAATTTGTACCGCATAAAAACACACAATACCTGAGATAACGCCAATCGATAATGCCCCAATAGGGCCCACAAATCCTGATGCAGGCGTAATAGTCCCTAAGCCTGCAACCATACCGGTCACAATCCCTAACACACTAGGCTTACCAAAACGTAGCCACTCAATAATCATCCATGTTAACGCACCTGCCGCCGCACTAATATGGGTCACTAGCATCGCCATCCCTGCTGAACCATCTGAGGTTAACGCACTCCCTGCATTAAAACCAAACCAACCTACCCACAACATCCCCGCTCCGGTCACCACCATCGGTAAATTATGTGGCGGCATAGGCATTGTTGGAAAACCTTTACGATTCCCCAAAACAATCGCCGTGACTAACGCTGAAATACCTGCGGTGACATGAATAACAATCCCGCCTGCAAAATCTTTGGCGCCAAGTTCAGCCAACCAGCCGCCCCCCCAGACCCAGTGACAAACCGGCACATAAACTAATAACGCCCAAAAACCACTAAATACCAGCATCGATGAAAACTTCATCCGTTCGGCAAAACCGCCGACAATAAGAGCAGGCGTGATAATCGCAAAGGTCATTTGAAACATAAAAAACACCGTTTCAGGAATATCCCCCGTCAAACTATCAGTACCAACGCCGAATAAAAATACTTTTTCAAATCCACCAATAAACGGCTGTGCATCACCACCATCTGCAAAAATCAAACTGTACATGCCCATCAACCACATGATGGAAATCAAACAGGTAATCGCAAAACATTGCATTAAAACTGATAACACATTTTTACTGCGTACCAAGCCTGCATAAAATAATGACAAACCCGGCAAGGTCATAAATAACACTAATGCCGTTGAGGTTAAAATCCAAGCGGTATTCGCTTGATTCAACTCATCAGCACTTGCGACACTCGGTAATAACACTAAACCCAATAATTGAAAAAACCTTACATTATTCATCATCACTCTGCCAAGTTAAATTGCTTCATTTCCTGTTTCACCGGTACGAATACGAATGACCTGCTCTAAATTCGTCACAAAAATTTTACCGTCACCAATTTTCCCAGTGTTAGCGGCTTCAACAATCGCTTCAATCGCTTGTTCAAGCATATCTTCAGCTACTGCAATTTCCATTTTTACTTTGGGCAAGAAATCCACGACATACTCCGCGCCACGATACAATTCAGTATGCCCTTTTTGACGACCAAAACCCTTGACCTCGGTTACCGTCACACCCGCTATCCCTAATTCAGATAAAGCTTCACGTACATCATCTTGTTTAAATGGTTTTACAATCGCAGTAATTAATTTCATCAACTTGACTCTCAGATTTATTAAAAAATAAAAGGCTATTTTACACAAAAGCCTAACGCTATTATATTTATACTACTTGCACGCAAATAAAATAACCTAAAAATATAACAGCTTGTTATCATAAGCCTCTTTTTTTACTTCTTTCTATTTTCTTTAATTTTAAGGTTTTCATGCTTTTACTTTCTACCAAACAAGACTGGCTCGGTAATATCCGAGGCGATATCCTCTCAGGCACTGTTGTCGCACTTGCACTTATCCCTGAAGCCATTGCTTTTTCTATTATTGCCGGTGTTGATCCCAAAGTCGGACTCTATGCTTCTTTTTGTATTGCCGTTATCACCGCGTTTTTAGGCGGTCGTCCCGCAATGATTAGTGCCGCGACCGGGGCAATGGCCTTATTAATGGTCACGTTAGTAAAAGACTATGGATTACAATATCTACTTGCTGCCAGTATCCTTACGGGTGTCTTACAAATTATTGCCGGTTATTTACAACTCGGAAAATTAATGAGCTTTGTGGCTCGCTCAGTAATGACGGGCTTTGTAAACGCCCTCGCCATACTAATTTTTATGGCACAACTCCCCGAGCTAACCAATGTCACTTGGCACGTTTATGCGATGACAGCAGGTGGCCTAGGCATTATTTATTTATTTCCTTATTTTCCGGTTATAGGAAAAATGATACCCTCACCTCTGGTCTGTATTCTAGGTTTGACCGCCATCTCTATTTATTTAGGCTTAGATATTCGTACCGTTGGTGATATGGGCGACTTACCTGATACCTTACCTATTTTTCTATGGCCTGAAGTTCCACTAACCTATGAAACATTAGAAATTATCTTTCCTTATTCAGCGGCTATGGCAATCGTTGGTTTATTAGAATCCCTAATGACTGCCACCATTGTCGATGATATGACCTACACCACCAGCGATAAAAGTCGTGAATGTAAAGGCCAAGGCTTTGCTAATATCGGAGCGGGCTTACTAGGCGGTATGGCAGGCTGTGCAATGATTGGACAATCAGTGATTAATGTTAAATCAGGTGGTCGCGGACGATTATCCACACTGGTTGCTGGCATATTTTTATTGATTATGGTGGTTTTTCTTAGCGAATGGCTATCTTATATCCCTATGGCGGCACTGGTTTCAGTGATGATTATGGTTTCTATCGGTACCTTTAGCTGGGATTCAATTATCAACTTAAAATCTCATCCCCTGTCAGCCAATGTGGTGATGATTATGACCGTTACCATTGTTTTATGGACGCATAATTTAGCTTACGGTGTTTTTGTTGGCGTATTACTCGCCTCTTTATTCTTCGCGAATAAAATTGCGCATTTTATGTATATTGATTCAGATATTAACACTGAAAACAACACCCATACTTACACGGTGCATGGACAAGTATTTTTTAATTCTGCTCAAAAATTCACCCAATTATTTAATATAGAAGAAGGTATTAAACATATTATTATTGATGTCAGTCAGGCTCACTTTTGGGATTTATCAGCGGTTGATGCACTAGATAAAGTGGTAATTAAATTTCGCCGCGAAGGAGCCGAAGTTAATATTATGGGCTTAAATGAAGCCAGTGCCACCATTATTGACCGTTTTGGTGTCCATGATAGCCCAGAAGACATCGAAAAAGTTATGGGCGGACATTAAGCAACGTTTAGCGACCTTATTAAAGCTTATTTTAATAAGGTCGTGACCCACATTGGTGCAATACAGTACAAAACAATATCAAACAGTCATCATTTATGACAATTCAACCTATAGATGATAAAAATAGCATTCAACATGCACTTTAATAGTGCGTAAATCAAATATCTATTGCTAACTGCATCGATTAAAACCCTAACAACAAGATAAATAATTGATTAATAACAAGTTAAATTATTAGGCACTTATATTGCTTTATTCAAAACAAAATACGCTTTATTACAGGACGTATTAACAAATTCAAATACTTTTAACAACTATAATAATAAATACCCATGATGACTAAAAAAATACTTTTAAAACGAACCTTCTTAAGTGCAGTCATTTTTGCATCCTTCCAAGCAAATGCCGATAACGGCTTAATTGAAAGCCTATCAGGTGTTAATATTAATGAAACAGCGCCTTTAAAAGATATGGGGCTTGAAGTGGGTATGTGGGCTTCAGCCGGTGTCACTTATGCCTCACATAATCGCAAAGATCACGATAACGCACCTTTATCTTTTAATGATCGTAATAATGAATTTATGTTTAATCAATTAAACTTCTATATCGAAAAAGCACTTGATACTGAAAGTGGTAAATGGGATATAGGGGGACGTATGGATTTTATGTACGGAACTGATGCAGACAATACTTCAGCAGCAGGTTGGGATCAAAATTGGTCACCAAAAAAAGGTTCGGGTAGCTATTACGATATTTCTATGCCCCAATTATACGCTGAAATCTATGCACCCATTGGTAATGGTATCACTGCTAAATTAGGGCATTTTTATACCACTATTGGTTATGAAGTGGTTACCTCACCAGATAATTTTTTCTATTCACATGCTTACACCATGCTTTACGCAGAACCTTTTACTCATACGGGTGCGTTATTTAGCTACGATATTAATGATAATTTCTCTATCAATGGTGGAACCGTACTTGGCTGGGACAATGCAACCACTAATGGTGGTGCATGGAATTTCCTAGGGGGCGGTAGCTGGACTAGTGATAATGAAGCGACTAGTGTCACGGTACAACTTATTTCAGGCGATATGTCTGATGTTGGCCCAAGCATTAATCAAACCATGTATAGCGTAGTCGCTACTCATGATTTTTCTGACAAAATTCACTATGTGTTTCAACATGATTATGGTGTTCAAGAAGGCAACGGCGATTGGTTTGGTGTTAACCAATATTTAACTTTTGATCTCACCGACCAATTTGGTATTGGTTTACGTGGCGAATGGTTTAATGATAAAGGGGCAACACGTGTAGGTAGCAGAGGTGCAAATTATGGTGCTATTTCAGTGGGTGTAAACTATAGCCCTGTATCATGGTTTAAATTACGCCCTGAATTTCGTGTAGATTTAGCTGATGAAAAAGTATTCAACGGCGACAGTGAAGATTCACAAATTTCACTTGCAATGGATATGATCGTTACTTTTTAATATAAAATATTTCTCGATTCCCATATTGATACCCTCCCCGCCCTAAAGAGACCGGGTCTTATCGTTTTAATTGATAAAGCAACTTTATTAACATTTGCAATTAAACTCTAAATACTTTATTATATTCGGTTGTTTAAGAACCCTCTTGAACAACCAAATAATGGAGAGCTGGCCGAGTGGCCGAAGGCGCACGCCTGGAAAGTGTGTATACGGTAACGTATCGAGGGTTCGAATCCCTCGCTCTCCGCCATACTATCCTCTAATATAAAATCTATTCTTACGTTTATATCCCCTATCAAAATCATAACAGCATTCCCTTAGCTTAATGATTTATATGAAATAATACGGGCATAAAACCGATAGGTAAGGTATTATAGGAAATATTTATTTTTTAAAATTCAGTGGTGTTTAACTTTAATTCACCACTAAGCTAGCAGGAAACGCTTAATGACCTCAGACGTATCGTCACCCATAACCTTTGCAGATTTAAACCTTATTCAGCCGTTAATGACAGGGCTGGATGAAGTCGGTTATGAAACCCCTTCTCCTATTCAAGCACTCACTATTCCATTAGTTATGGACGGCCGGGACGTACTGGGGCAAGCACAAACAGGAACAGGTAAAACTGCGGCCTTTGCATTACCACTGTTATCAAAATTAGATTTAAGCCAAAAAGACCCTCAAGTTTTAGTCTTAGCCCCCACACGTGAATTAGCGATTCAAGTCGCTGAAGCCTTTCAAAAATATGCTAAGCACATGAAAGGCTTTCATGTTGCTCCTATTTATGGTGGTCAAGATTATTCAGGTCAATTACGCATGTTACGTCGTGGCGTGCATGTTGTAGTAGGAACACCTGGGCGTGTGATGGACCATATGCGTAAAGGTACGTTAAAATTAAGTAATTTAAAATGCCTAGTTTTGGATGAAGCCGATGAAATGTTACGCATGGGTTTTATCGATGATGTTGAATGGGTATTGGATCAAATTCCAGAAAGCCAAATTGCATTATTTTCAGCAACGATGCCGACGCAAATTCGTCGTATTGCGAATAATTATCTAAAAAATCCAGAACACGTTACGATTAAAGTTAAAACAACGACTGCTGAGACTATTAGACAGCGTTATTGGACGGTGAGTGGTGCGCATAAATTAGATGCCTTAACCCGTATTTTAGAAGCTGAAACCTTCGACGGCATGATTATTTTCGTGAGAACTAAAAATACCACCGTTGAATTAGCCGAAAAATTAGAAGCGCGTGGCTTTTCAGCGGCGGCTATTAATGGTGATTTAGCTCAAAATCAACGTGAACGCACTATTCAAAAATTAAAAAATGGTCAACTTGATATTTTAATTGCCACTGATGTTGCCGCTCGTGGACTTGATGTGCCACGTATCAGTCATGTTGTAAACTATGATATTCCTTACGATACTGAAGCTTATGTGCATCGTATCGGACGTACAGGTCGTGCAGGTCGTGAAGGTGATGCGATTTTATTTGTTGCACCACGCGAAAAACGCATGTTAAGTGCCATTGAACGTGCTACCAAACAACGCATTGAATTGATGGAATTACCGTCAACCGAAATGATTAACGATAAACGTGTGAGTCGTTTTAAACAAAAAATTACTGATACACTGGCTAATGACTCATTAGAATTTTATACCAAAATCATTGAGCAGTACGAAACCGAACATGATATTCCAGCAATAGAAGTCGCTGCAGCGTTAGCTAAATTAGTACAAGGTGATGAGCCTTTATTAATGAAAAAAGCCCCTAAAGTGAAAGATGACAATAGCAGACGTGATCGTGATAGATCTCGTGGTCGCGATGGTGATCGTGATAGAAGCCCTAGACGTAAAGGCGGTGCCGCTTTAAGCGAAACTATGCAACGTTACCGCATTGAAGTCGGTAAAGACCATGGGGCGAAACCAGGAAATATCGTGGGTGCTATTGCTAATGAAGCCGGCTTAAGTGGTAAGGAAATAGGACAAATTGATATGCACGCTGATTTTAGCGTCGTTGATTTACCTAAAGGTATGCCTGATGAAGTTTTTAAAGGCTTAAAGTCAGTGCATGTTGCAGGACAAAAATTAGAGATTACACCAGCTAAAGAAGGCGAAGTGCCGCCGAGACAAGAAAAAACACAGTCACGTCGCAATGATGGCGGTGGTAAACGTCATCGTGGTAGTGATAAATCTAGTCGTAAGCCACGTCGTAGCTCGCGTAAAGATAGTTAAAAACAAGCTCAACCACAGAAAATACAGTAATCAACAGATTGCTGTATTTCTTGTGATTTCTGTGGTTATTCAATCCTCATTAACCCAGAGAAATTCTCCTTATGTTTTCCTTAGAAAATATACCTAGCACCCTACACCACTCCGTTAATTTATCCTTAGAGCATTTCAATGATGCCCTGCAAAAGCATAATTTAACACTTCCCAACCATCCTCAACTCATCAATAGCCTACCGCAAGTCTTTGCTTGCAGTGAATTTGTTGCTCAAAGTTGTGCGAGACATCCGCAGCTATTATTTAATCTTATTGAAAACGAGCATTTATTTAAGCAATCTATACGCGAACATTACCCTGATTTATTAAAAAGCTATACCTTTAATAATGAAGCGGGCTTAATGAAAATATTACGTCAATTTCGCCAACAACAAATGGTACGCATTGCATGGCGTGATTTAGCTAATTGGTCAGACCTAGATGAAACCCTAGCCGATTTAACCGCTTTAGCAGAAAGTTGCATTCAATTTACGCTTGATTATTTATATCAACAAGCCTGCGACAAACGCGGCACACCGGTTTTAAATGATGGTACCCCGCAAAATTTAGTCATTTTAGGTATGGGCAAATTAGGGGCATGGGAACTTAATTATTCGTCGGATATTGATTTAATTTTTGCCTATCAACAAGAAGGTCAGTTAAATGACCGTAAAGAAACCAGTTATAGCGAATTTTTCAGCAAAATTGCCCGTCAATTAGTGAAAATTTTAGATGAAATCACCGCTGATGGCTTTGTGTTTAGAACAGACATTCGTTTACGTCCTTTTGGTGATAGCGGCCCTATCGTGATGACCTTTGATGGTTTAGAAAATTACTATCAAACACAGGCTCGCGAATGGGAACGCTATGCGATGGTGAAAGTTCGTCCTGTTGCCGGTGATAAACAAGGCGGAAAAGGCTTTATGCAGCTGATAAAGCCCTTTGTTTATCGACGTTATCTTGATTACGGTGCCTTAGATGAAATACGCCAATTAAAACTGCAAATTACTCAAGAATTACAGCGTAAAGACCGCATGGATAATATCAAACTCGGTCCTGGCGGTATTCGTGAAATTGAATTTATTGGACAAGCTTTTCAACTGATTCGTGGCGGCCAAGAGTTTGATTTACAAGAACGTCGCATTCAGGTGATTTTAAAGTTATTAGGTGAAAAAAACTTATTACCTTTAAATGATAGCGAACAATTACAAAGCTCTTATCAATTTTTACGCCGTGTTGAAAATCATATTCAGCAACATCAAGATAAACAAGCTCATGATTTACCCACAAAAGCACATGAACAAGCGATTTTAGCGTATTCAATGGGCTATGCAGATTGGCAAAGTTTCATTGCAGTTTTAAAGCCGATACGTGAAAAAGTGCATGCTGTTTTTAGTGATGTTTTTTCAATCAATACACCCGATACAGAAATTAGTACCAGCGAAAGCATTTGGATGGGGCATGCTCATGAAGAAATCTGTTTAAATCAACTCGCAGAAATGGGCTATAAAAAAGTTGAAAAAACCTTAGACTTGCTAAATAGCTTTCGAGAATCATCCGCTATTAAACGCCTAACCTCTAAGGGTATGACGGCTTTAAATAAATTAATGCCGCAATTAATTGACCTTTTAGCGACACAAACCAATGCCTACCAAACCTTAGAACGTGTTTGCGGCTTATTTGAAGTGCTTGCAGGGCGTAATGTCTATTTAGCATTATTAGCTGAAAATCCCCCTGCCCTGCATCAATTAACCACCCTATCCAGTGCCAGCCCTTGGATTTGTGAATATATCGCCCAATATCCGTTCTTATTTGATGAATTATTAGATACGCGTTCACTCTATGAACCCTTAGAAAAATCTGTCTTACAACAACAGTTACAACAACAATTAAGCAGCATTGCTAACAACGACATAGAGCAATTAATGATTGCTCTGCGTCAATTTAAACAAGTGAATGTATTACGTGTCGCCGCTGCCGATATTATGGGAAAAATATCGTTAATGGTGGTCAGTGATTATTTGAGCTATATTGCTGAAGTTATTTTAGAGCAAGCCGTCGCTATTTCATGGCACATACTCACTGAAAAACATGGTTTACCCGAAAATACCAGCCAAGAAAATACCCGCTTTGGGATTTTAGGTTTTGGTAAATTAGGCGGCTTAGAACTGAGTTATAGTTCTGACTTAGATTTAATTTTTATTGCTGATTATGACAATGCCAATGCTTTAACCGACGGTCGTAAACAAGTCAGTAATACGCAATTTTATAATAGTTTAGGGCAAAAAATACGCAGTTTATTAAACACCCAATTGCTATCAGGGATGCTCTATGAAGTCGATATGCGGCTACGTCCCAGTGGTGAAGCCGGATTATTAGTCACACCAATGAGTAGTTATGAAGATTACTTAAAAAATACCGCATGGACATGGGAGCATCAAGCCTTAGTACGCGCCCGTTTTGTAACCGGTGATGTAGAAACTGAAAAAAAATATACGCTCATACGTGAACATATTTTATATACGCCTCGCAACATTGAAACGCTCCAGCAAGAAGTTCGTGAGATGCGTGAAAAAATGCGTGATAATTTAGATACCAGTAATCATGAATGGTTTAATTTAAAACAGGGGGTTGGCGGCATTACCGATATTGAATTTATCATTCAATTTTTAATCTTGGCTCATGCTGAAAAACACCCTGATTTAAGTCACTTTACCGACAATATGCGTTTAACAGATACCCTGCATACTTACAATATTCTTAGCAGCGAACAAGCTGACTGCATAAAAATAGCTTACTGTCATTTTCGTAATAGCGGTCATAAAGAGGCCTTACAAAATCATAAAGCCATCATTCCTCAAGATGAAATGCGAGATTTACGCCAACAAATTAGTGATATTTGGCAACAGATTATGCAAGCTTCATGACGCAAAAAAAAGACACGCTTTATGCCAATCCTTTAGGCGATGTCACCGCCTTTAGCTTTGATGATAATGTCGTTGATGTTTTTCCTGATATGATTCAACGCTCAGTTCCCGGGTACAGCACTATTATTTCTGCTATTGGCTTACTTGCGGCACGTTTTGCTCAAGATGATAGTATCTGCTATGACTTAGGCTGTTCTTTAGGTGCAGCAACTTTATCAATGCGGCATAAAATTACGCAAGAAAATTGTAAAATTATTGCTGTTGATAATTCCTCGGCAATGTTATCGCGTTGTCAAAAAATTATTGACCGCGATACCGCAGCAGTGCCAGTTGAACTAGTCCAAGCGGATATTCAAGATATTGAAATTAAAGATGCGTCTGTGGTGGTGCTTAATTTCACCTTACAATTTATTCCATTAGCCGATAGAGCCGCCTTTATTAAAAAAATATATGACGGCTTACGCCCGAACGGTTTGTTAATTTTATCTGAAAAGTTAATGTTCACCGATGCCCGCCAACACGCCCTGCAAATTGACCTGCATCATGACTTTAAAAAAGCCAATGGCTACACTGATATGGAAATCAGTCAAAAACGGGCATCTATAGAAAATGTATTAATCCCTGAAAGCTTCACACAACACCAACACCGCTTGCTACAATCAGGTTTTAATAATGTTGAAGTTTGGTTTCAATATTTTAATTTTGCATCGATGATAGCGTTAAAATAATGTAGCCTCCCCTCACCCAACCCTCTCCCTTTGGAGAGGGATCTAAAGCACATTAAGCAATCGGCTGAATCCCGACTGCTTTGCGTAATTCTAATAAAAAGGGGCGACTAATCGCACGCGCTTTTTCTGCACCCGCTTGTAATTGCTGCTCTATAAAACTAGGATCTGCTAATAATGCCTCATAACGTTCGCGTGCAGGGGCAATCTCGGTATTTATTTTTTCAAATAATACTTTTTTCATTTCGCCCCATGCGATACCGTCTGCATATTGCTGTTTTATTGCCTCAACTTCTGCTGCCGTTGCAAAGGCTTTATAGGTGCTAAATAAAGTACAATCATTAAAATCTTTAGGCTCACCTGGTTCCAGTGAATTAGTTTTAATTTTATTAATGAGTTTTTTAAGTTTCTTTTCAGGGCTAAATAACGGAATAGTATTATTATAACTTTTACTCATTTTTCGCCCATCTAAGCCGGATAAAATCGATGCATTATCATCAATAATTGCTTCAGGTAACGCAAAATGTTCACCATAAGTATGATTAAAACGTGAGGCAATATCCCGTGCCATTTCAATATGCTGTAACTGATCTTTGCCCACCGGTACTTTATTGGCATTAAAAATCAACATATCCGCAGCCATTAAAATAGGGTAACTAAATAAACCCATGGTAATGCCTTTATCCGCATCATCACCTTCATTGTCAGCCACCGCCGCTTTATACGCATGGGAGCGATTCATTAAGCCTTTGGCTGTTGAACAGGTCAGCATCCATGTTAGCTCCATAATTTCAGGCACATCTGATTGACGATAAAAAACGGCATTATCGGTATCTAAACCTAAGGCTAACCAGGTTGCCGCAATTTCCAAACTTGATTCACGGACTTTAACAGGGTCTTGGCATTTAATTAAGGCATGATAATCTGCCAAGAAATAAAAAGGCTTTACATTACTGTCCTTACTGGCTTCAATCGCTGGGCGAATAGCACCCACATAGTTGCCTAAATGCGGGGTGCCAGTAGTCGTAATACCGGTTAATACGGTTGCTTGTGTCATGAACATTCACTTTAAAGATGATAAAAAATAATACCGCGTATTTTACCTGCTTACTCTCGCAAATAATGCTTATTTTTCATCTGTGGCTTCATCACTTTGTTGAAATAACTTTCGCCACATTAAGACACTAAACATCACGATTAAAAGTATAAACGACAATAACACTAAAATTTTAATAATCGGTATGCCAATAAAAAACACAAAATGCTGTTTGAGGTTTAAACTTGATTCTAATGCCGCCGTTTGTAAACTCACTTCCAACGCATAAAAACCAATATCCGGTAATGTTTGGGAAATTTCGAGCATTTCATCGCTTGATTCTGCTTTAGCTAAAACCTGTTTAAAAGCATTATCATAATCAAAAATCAAATCCCATACCGATGTTATCGCCACCATTTTGACACTGATAATACGTTGGCTTATAGCATGGTGCTGGTCATTTTCAATACTAAAAATCACGTCGCCAGTGGCTGGAAATAAACGGCAAAAATGTTTACCAATATTCATTTTATCGCGTGATTGAAAACCGCCTAATTTTAAGGTGACACCGCCTACTTTTACGATACAATTATCACCATGATCTACGCCAGCATGAGCGAATAACGGAGTAGAGAAAGACGTAATTAAAAGAAAACTTAAACTAAGAAACAAAAGACGCATAGATTTTGAAACAAATTAATAAAACGATTTATGTTACAGGATTTAGCTTAATTATACGCCCCTCACCCAACCCTCTCCCAAAGTTCAGAGCATTAAATCACCCTGAGTAGTCCTGCTACTTTTATGCTAAAATTGAAAAATAATCCTTAATCTTAAAAACTTAAATTTAAATTCTATGAACGAACTTGAAAAAATCATTAACCAAGCCTTTGAAAACCGTGCCGACATTTCACCAACTACGGTTTCTGATGAAATCCGTAATGCAGTCAAAGACTCTATTAACTTATTAGACTCAGGTAAAGCCCGTGTTGCTGATAAAAATAGTGGTGAATGGGTAGTTAATCAATGGCTCAAAAAAGCCGTATTATTATCGTTTAGAATTAATGAAAATCGTGTGATGGATGGCGGGGCAACTCGTTATTATGACAAAGTTGAAACTAAATTTGCATCATATACCCCTGAAGATTTCGCTGAAGCAGGTGTGCGTGTTGTACCTAATGCCGTTGCTCGTCATGGTTCTTTTATTGCACCGGGTGCTATTTTAATGCCTTCTTATGTCAATATTGGTGCTTATGTGGGTGAAGGCACGATGGTTGATACCTGGGTAACCGTTGGTTCATGTGCTCAAATTGGTAAAAATGTACATTTATCTGGTGGTGTAGGAATTGGTGGTGTGTTAGAGCCATTACAAGCTGGTCCTACGATTATTGAAGATAATTGTTTTATCGGTGCTCGTTCTGAAGTCGTTGAAGGTGTGGTGGTTGAAGAAGGTTCTGTTATTTCAATGGGCGTGTATATTGGTCAAAGTACCAAAATTTTTAACCGTATGACCGGTGAAATCACTTACGGGCGTATTCCTGCCGGTTCAGTCGTGGTATCAGGTAATTTACCGTCTAAAGATGGTTCACACAGCTTGTACTGTGCGGTGATTATCAAACACGTTGATGAAAGAACCCGTAGTAAAACTAGCCTTAATGATTTATTGCGTGATTAATCTTAATTTTTAATCGTTACAACTTTTAAAAGCTGATAAATATTATTTTTATCGGCTTTTTTTATTTTTAGGACACTCAAAATGCCTGCACCAACAACACTTTCCAGCAATGCTATTATTTATGCCATCTTATCGCTAAATAGTGAAATAGACTTACAAAAAGGTTACTTAGAATCAGGCGATATTGACGCTGATGACCGCGATAATGAAGAAGATATGCTCAATGATTTAGAGCAAGCGTTTATGGAATTTATCGAATATTATAAAAGCTATCGTCATCAAGATGCTTCATTGCCAAGCATTGACGAATTATTAACCACACCACTCTAGTCATGAGCTATACACTCTACGGCATAAAAACCTGCTCAACCGTGGGTAAAGCCAGAAAATGGTTAAATGAACATAACATTGAGCATCAATTCCATGACTATCGGCAAGCGGGTATTACTGCTGAACAACTGCAATTTTTTATTGCACAAAGTAACTGGGAGTTGTTATTAAATAAACGCAGCACCACATGGAAAAATTTAGATGCTGCTCAAAAACAAAGCATTAACCCAGAAAGTGCGGTACAACTTATGCTAGAGAATCCGACCTTAATTAAGCGTCCACTATTAGTGTCAGATAAGCATTTTTTAGTTGGCTTTAAACTAGCAGATTATGAGGCATTACTATGAGCGAAACTTTAGCGTTATTAAAAGAATTAGTCAGTCGTGAATCGATTACCCCTGACGATGCTGGTTGCCAAGCATTACTGAGTGAACGTCTTGAAAAAATTGGTTTCAAAGCCGAACATTTAGATTTTGCAGATACTAAAAATATCTATTTGAAGCGTGGTGAAAATAAGCCTTTATTTGTTTTTTTAGGCCATACTGATGTTGTCCCCACTGGCGATGTAGCACGCTGGGATTCGCCACCCTTTGAGCCTACAATTCGTGATGGACAATTATATGGACGTGGTACTGCCGATATGAAAGGCGGCATTGCCTGTTTTGTCACCGCAGTAGAACGTTTTGTGGCAAAACACCCTGAATACCAAGGGGCTATTGCTATGATGATTACCAGCGATGAGGAAGGTCCTGCCACTAATGGCGTGGTCAAAGTTATTGAGGTGCTGGAACAGCGTAATGAAAAAATAGATTGGTGTTTAGTAGGTGAGCCGTCTAGCGACAAACAACTTGCTGACATTATCCGTGTCGGTCGTCGTGGCTCACTGTGTGCAAAACTGACCATCAAAGGTATTCAAGGACATGTTGCTTATCCTGATATTGCTGATAATCCCATTCATCGTTTTGCACCTGCATTAAAAGCCTTAACCGATGAAGTTTGGGATAAAGGTAATCCTTTTTTTCCACCTACCAGCTTACAAATTTCTAATATCAATGGCGGCACAGGAGCGGAAAATATTATTCCTGCCGACCTAGAAGTGATGTTTAATTTACGTTTTTGTACCGAACTTACCGAGGCGGTAATTAAACAACGTGTACATGCTTTATTGGATAGTTTTAATTTAGATTACACTATTATTTGGCGTTTATCCGGTAATCCTTTTTTAACCCCAGGTGGTGATTTAGTCACAGCAACCCATACGGCGATTCAAAAAGTCACTGGACGTGAAACCTTAGATGATACCGGTGGCGGTACATCGGATGGACGCTTTATTGCACCCACTGGGGCGGAAGTCATTGAATTAGGCCCTATTAATGAGAGTATTCATAAAATCAATGAAAATACTAATATTAATGATTTAGAGATATTATCAAATATTTACGAACAAATTTTAGTGGAGCTATTTGCTTAAATTTTTAAAAAATACAATACGTTAATTGGAAATCAATATCAATATCCGCTTGTTTAGGCCTCATATTTCCTGTTGAGGCCTGCATAAATCGACTGGAAAACCGCTGTTTTCCACCACTGGTTTCGACAAAATAAGGCACATTTTTCGGTAAATGAATAATTAATAGCTGATAGGGCTGTCCTGTTTCCAGTGTTGCTTGATAAAAACCTTTTTTAGCCACTTCATCACTAGGCGAGCCACTTAAGCGAATAAAATTTAAAATTAAATCAATCGCCCCCCGAATCGTAGCAAATTGAGCCACCCAATTATCGACATCTTTATTTTGTATCTCACCTGCTTGCTCTAGCCAAAAATGATAAGCCGGCAAATCAAACGAACAAGTACCACCGGGAATACTACTACGCTGGGAAATCGTATGAAATAAATCACTTTTCATGCTCGATAAATCTACTTTACCCGCGGTATCGTATAAAATTTTACTGGTTATTTTTAAATCATCTAAAATTTGACGCAAACGTTGAATATCAACCCCATCATGAACTGAAATTTGATTCAGTCGATTGGAATGTCGCTCGAGTTCTTTTAAGGTTTCCGCTTTTAAATCATGTCGTGTAAAAACTTGTAATATATCCACCAAAGTACTGACGGTTGCACGCCTATCCCAAACACTAGTACCCGATAAAAAATGGTCTAATTGTAAAAATAGTTGCTCTAAACGAATAAAAATACGCATTCGTTCGTTTAACGGAAATTCATAACTAATTAATGTTGAGTTCATAACGCGTATTGCATAAAGTGTGAATGTAAAAAATTAACTTGTTGCACTAAGGAAGTATTATCTGAATTATCAATTATACTGTCTGCATATTCCAAACGTTGCTCACGACTTACCTGTGTTGCCATAATAGCTTGAATAGTGTCTTTAGATAGAGCATTTCTTACTAATGCTCGTTGAATTTGCTGCTCAGGCAAACAATCTACCACGATAATATGTTCAACTAAAGCCTGCATTTGCGTTTCAATTAATAATGGAATTTCAATAATAATATAAGCTTGTTCTGACTGTAACTGCATTAATCGCTTAATTTCAGCATAAATAAGCGGGTGGGTAATATTTTCAAGCAGCTGCTTTTTATGTGCATTTTTAAAAATAAGTTCTCGTAAATAGGCTCTATTTAATGAGCCATCGGCTAATAAACAAGCGGTACCAAATTGCTGTTCGACCTGCTCCAAACCAACAGACCCTATCGTTACAACATCACGCGCAATTTTATCCGCATCAATAATAATCGTGCCTAACTCATTAAATAGTTTAGCAACCGTTGACTTACCACTTGCCAATCCACCCGTTAAACCAACAGATAGCATAAACTATAAACCCACACTCACTAAATATAAGTTATTAATCTCATCGCCCCATAATAAAGCAATCCAGCCTGCTATCGCTAAATACGGACCAAAAGGAATCGGAATATTTTTATCTCGCTGCAGCACTATCATCATACTAATACCTATCACCGCCCCCACTAAAGACGATAATAAAATAATTAGCGGTAAATATTGCCAGCCTAGCCATGCTCCAAACAAGGCTAATAATTTAAAATCTCCATAACCCATGCCTTCCTTACCGGTGAGCAATTTAAATGCATGAAAAACGCACCATAACGCCAAATAACCTGCTACCGCACCGATAATACTCGATATAGGATCGGTAAAAATGCCAAACACACTTAAAAATAGCCCTAACCATAAAGTAGGCAACACAATATTATCAGGTAATAATTGATGATCAAAATCAATGCCACTTAAGGCAACTAATACCCAGGTTAATAATAAGGCAAACGCCGTACTGAGTTCGCCACCTAATTGATATGCAATCACCGCAGATAGAATACCGGTTAATAATTCAACTAATGGGTAACGCATCGAAATATGACACTGACAGCCTGCACACCGCCCTTTTAAAAACAAATAACTTAAAACAGGGATATTTTGATAAAATTTAATCTCTGCGTCACATTTTGGACAACGCGATGCAGGGAGCATTAAATCAAAGCGTTCTGTCTGCTCATCAATAGGTAATTCAAGGAACTCTTGGCATTCAGCCGTCCAGCCACGCTGCATCATTACTGGCAAACGATAAATAACAACATTCAAAAAACTACCAACCAGCAAACCTAATATGCCTGCAAATAGCGTTAATAACACCGATGAATTTAAAATTAAATCATATGAAAACATTATTAACCTACAGCTGCACCAAGTTTAAAGATAGGTAAATACATCGCAACAATCAGACCACCGACTAACACTCCTAAAATAGCCATAATAAACGGCTCCATTAAACTACTTAAATTATCAACTAAATTATCGACTTCTTCTTCAAAAAAATCCGCGACTTTATTAAGCATTTTATCAATAGACCCTGACTCTTCCCCAATCGCTAACATCTGTACCACCATATGCGGAAACAACTTGGTTCGAGTCATCGCAAATTCAAGATTATTCCCCGACTCAACATCAGAGCGCATCTCCATTACCGCCGTATAATACACAATATTACCGGTTGCCCCTGCCACTGAGGCTAACGCCTCAATTAAGGGTACCCCCGCTGCTGACATCGTTGCTAATGTTCGAGCAAAACGAGCTACGGCTGATTTATGTAAAATAATCCCTACAATAGGCAGGTTGAGCATTTGTCGATCCAGAAAATGGTTAAATTCTTTCGAGCGTTTCTTAAAATAACCAAATACTTTAACAATAACAATAATTGTCCCAACAACATAATACCAATACGCAACTGCCCAATCTGATAACCCCATCACCCATAATGTAAAACCGGGTAATTCTGCTCCAAAACTATCAAATAAATCTTTAAATACCGGTACCACAAAAATCAATAAAATAGCCGTTACTATAAAGGCGACGACTAAAACTGCAATAGGATAAGTTAGGGCTTTTTTTACTTTGGCTTTAATTGACTCTGATTTTTCTTTATAAGTCGCAATTTTATCTAATAATCCCTCTAAGATACCCGCTTGTTCACCCGCATCGACTAAATTACAAAATAACTCATCGAAATAAAGTTTTTCCTTGCGTAATGCTTGTGCCAATGTATCACCACCTTCAACATCCGCCTTAATTGACAATAATAATTCTGACATAGATGGATTTTCATGCCCACGACCAATAATATCAAACGACTGCACCAACGGCACACCCGACTGTAACATTGTCGCTAATTGACGGGCAAATAATGAAATATCTTTAGAAACAATAGGTGGTTTAGATTTAGAAAATAAGGATTTTGGCTTTTCTTTTATCGAAATAACCCGCATACCTTGACTGGTTAATTCAGCTTTTACCGCATTCAAGCTTAGCCCTATAGCCTCATCACGAATAATTTTTCCTTTACGGTCTTTCGCCTTATATATAAACGTTAATTTTTCGTCATTATTTACTTTCTTTTTTGTATCAACCATAGCTATGCCAAGGTCACTCTATCGACTTCTTCAATGGAGGTCACTCCCTGTACAATCTTTAATAATCCTGAAGCCCTTAAATCATTTACCCCTTCGGCTTTTGATTGGTCTGCTAATTCCATTGCATTTGCTCCTTTTAATATATTTGCTTTCATTGCTTCACTAATCGGCATCACTTGATAAATACCGACTCGCCCTTTGTAGCCATTGGTACACATATCACAACCTACCGCTTTATAAGCCGTAAACGTACCAATATCTTTTTGCTCAAAACCAATCTCTAATAATGCACTGTCGGGATATTCACCATCTTTTTTGCATTCTGTACAAAGTCTCCGCGCCAAACGCTGTGCCATAATCAAAATAACCGATGACACAATATTAAACGCCGGAATACCCATTTGTAATAAACGGTTTAAGGTCTGCGGGGCATCATTGGTGTGTAAGGTTGATAGCACTAAATGACCTGTTTGTGCCGCCTTAACCGCGATGGCACCTGTTTCTAAATCTCGAATTTCCCCAACCATAATAATATCAGGATCTTGTCTTAGAAAAGCCCGTAAGGCTTCCGCAAAAGTTAATCCTGCTTTTACATTCATATTAACTTGGTTAATACCTTCTACGGTAATTTCAACGGGATCTTCGGCTGTTGAAATATTACGGTCAATGCTATTCAGCATATTTAAACCGGTATACAAAGACACTGTTTTACCACTTCCTGTTGGCCCGGTGACTAAAATCATGCCATACGGCTGATTTAACGCATCGATAAATAATTTCTTTTGCTCAGGTTCAAAGCCTAATTTTTCTACCCCTAACTGTGCATTAGTAGGATCTAAAATACGCAATACCACTTTTTCCCCAAACAACGTCGGGCAGGTATTTACCCGAAAATCAATCGCCCGTGTCCGTGACATAATCAACTTTAACCGGCCATCCTGCGGTAAACGTCGTTCAGCAATGTCCATTTTAGACATAATTTTGATACGTGAAATAATCCGCTGTGCCATATTATTAGGCGGTGTAGAGACTTTATGCAACATGCCATCACTACGATAACGAATTCTAAATACTTTTTCAAAAGGCTCTAAATGAATATCTGACACGCCTTGTTTAATCGCATCTAATAATAATTTATTCACGAAACGAATAATCGGGGTATCGTTTTCCTTCATGACCACCGCTTCTTCTGCTTGGTCCCCCCCGGTTAATTCCACATTATCCAAATCAGTATCTAATAAATCCTCCATCATGAAATTACCTTCCATGCTTTCAAGGAATTCATCAATGGCGATAGCTAATTTATCTTGCTCAACCACAATGGTCGCAATTTTTAAATTTGTCTGGAACTTAACCTCATCGAGTGCTTTTACATTGGTGGGATCAGCAATCCCGATAAATAAATAAGTACCCCGCTTATATAATGGCAAAACACGGTGCTTTTCAATTAACTCTTTATTAATCACTGTCGTCGGCATACTGTCTAAATCAAATGCCGATAAATCTAAAAAAGGCACATGAAAAATATGTGATAAATAATGGGCCATCATGCCACCCTTCACAATCCCCTTAGATACTAAATACTTTACTAACGGTTCTTTTTCCTTAATCACCGTATCACTATGCTTTTTAGCGTCTTCCTCAGTTAAAATACCTTGTTTAACCAAGCCTGCTAAAACTAACTCTACTCTTTTAATGTCCATATATTACAACGTCCTTACTCTATTAATTTAATAAACTCGCAATCAAATTTCGCATTGAACTTACTTCAAAAGGTTTGTTCAAAATAGCTGAAACCCCTACATGCTTAATTGCTTCTAGCTTGCTGCTGCTACCTTCACTGGTAATCATAATCACCGGCGTTGATTTTTGCTCACTTTCATCTCTAATATATTCGGTTAATTGCAAGCCATTCACGCCCGGCATATTGTAATCCGTAATCACCAAATCAAAAAAGCTCTCGCCGAGCATCTCAATCGCTTCTTGGCCATCATTGACTTCGGTAATATTCTCTACCCCTAATTCCTTCAAGGTTCTACTGATATATTTCAACGCAAACGGACTATCATCAACCAATAACACCGCCACATCTTCAACATCTAAATGTTCCAATTCAATATGCTCCGGATACAAATATTCAATCGTGGCTGACAAGCCTATTTTTAAGGCCTCTAAGGTGAAAGGCTTAGGTAAAATAGCCACTGCACCCGCTTGTTTAATGGGCTCTAAACTGGATAAATTCGTTTCGCTAGAAATTAACATGAATGCCATATCATAATCATCTTGACGTAATTGATTCACTAAATCACAGCCAGTCATATCAGGCAGATACATGGCACTAATCACTAAATCAGGATCTGCCACTACAAATTTTTCAAACACTTCTTCGCCCTTGGCACAGCAAATAATATTAACAATTCCCACTTCCTTAAGAAAATTGCTAATAATATGTTGCTGTGTTTTTGAGGGTTCAACTAAAAAGACTTGTAGTTCACTATAATCATAATCCATCTATTCGCCCTCTATACTAAAACTCAATTTTAATAATAACATTACTCTATTTTATATCTATAACAAACGAATTTTTTCTAATTGTTCATTAAAATTAGTCAATGAACGCTGAATAGTTGCTAATTTTTCTTTTTCTTTATCAATCACCGCTGCAGGCGCTTTATCTACAAATTTAGGATTATTTAATTTACCTTCAATACGCGGTAAATCTTTTTCTAATTTTTGAATTTCTTTTTCTAAACGTGCAATTTCAGCAACTTTATCAATTAATCCCGCCATCGGAATTAATATCCGCAACTCACCCACCAACGCGATTGCAGACTCAGGCTCAGATTCACCTGCGGTTAGAAAATCAATCGACTCAATACGTCCAAATTTTTGCACATAAATTTGAGCCTGTTGTAAATACTGTTTATCGCTATCACTGACATTATCCAATATCACCGGTAAAGGCTTACTCGGTGCAATATTCATTTCGCCGCGAATACGCCGTACCCCTAAAATAAACTGTTTGGTCCACTCAATCGCAGCAACCGCCGCTTCATCTATTTGAGCTGTATCACATTCAGGATACGCTTGTAACATAATGGTTTCAGCCTCAATACCTGCTAACGGAGCCACCCGCTGCCAAATTTCTTCGGTAATAAACGGCATAATCGGATGTGCTAAACGTAACAGTGTTTCTAACACCTGCAACAAGGTTTTACGCGTGCCACGCTGTAACGCTTTATCGTCAGATTGTAATGAAATTTTAGATAATTCCAAATACCAATCGCAATACTCATTCCATGTAAAATCATAGATTTCTTGTGCCGCATGATCAAAACGATAATTTTCAATCGCGTCACTTGTTGAGGCTATCACTTGATTCAATCGCGATACAATCCATTTATCGGCTTGACTATAGGTTAAATCACCGCCTTGTAAACCACAGTCCTGCTCTTCAGTATTCATGAGGACAAAACGTGCCGCATTCCATATTTTATTACAGAAATTACGATAACCATCAATACGTCCAGCATCTAAGCGAATATCTCGCCCTGTTGATGCTAATGATGCAAACGTAAAACGCAAGGCATCGGTACCATAGGACGGGATGCCCTCTGGAAATTCTTTACGCGTGGCTTTTTCAATTTTCTCTGCTAAATGTGGCTGCATCATGCCTTTAACGCGTTTAGCCACTAAATCTTCCAGACTAATACCATCGATTAAATCAATCGGGTCTAACACATTACCTTTTGATTTCGACATTTTCTGACCTGCCGCATCACGCACTAAACCGTGAATATAAATCTTATTAAACGGCACTTCGCCCATGAATTTTTTACCCATCATAATCATACGGGCAACCCAGAAGAAAATAATATCAAAACCCGTCACCAATACGCTAGTCGGGTAATGCTGTGCTAATTCGGGTGTTTGTTCAGGCCAGCCTAAAGTTGAAAACGGCCATAATGCTGATGAAAACCACGTATCAAGCACATCTTCATCTTGACGTAATTTAATATCCGCCGCTAGTTTATATTTTTCACGCACCTCAGATTCTGAATGAGCGACATACACATTATCTTCTTCATCATACCAGGCAGGAATACGATGCCCCCACCAAATTTGCCGTGAAATACACCAATCTTGAATATTATTCATCCATTCATAATAGGTATTTTTCCAGTTATCGGGTACAAACTGAATTTCACCGCTTTTTACGGCTTCAATCGCCGGTTCAGCTAATGGCCCTACTTTCACATACCACTGATCGGTTAATAGCGGTTCAATAATACTGCCCGAACGATCACCACGCGGCACCATGAGTTTATGGTCGTCTATTTTTTCTAATAAATCAGCTGCCTCTAAATCAGCAACTACCTGCTTCCGCGCCACCACTCGCTCTAAACCAATATAAGCTTCTGGTATTAAGTTATGCGTATCTTCATCATTATTGCGAATCATCGCATCCTTGGTGAAAATATTAATTAAGCCATTTTCAGGCTGATCTTGAAATACAATTTCCCCTTTATGACGTTGCCACACTTCATAATCATTAAAATCATGAGCAGGGGTAATTTTTACACAACCTGTACCAAATTCAGGATCCACATAATCATCGGCAATAATCGGAATATAACGCCCTGACAAAGGCAATTTAATAAACTGCCCGACTAATTTTTGATAACGCTCATCATCAGGATGTACCGCGACTGCCGCATCACCGAGCATGGTTTCAGGACGCGTAGTGGCTACCACTAAATGTCCCTCACCATTCGCTAGCGGATAACGCATATGCCACATAAAACCATTTTCTTCTTCGGATAATACTTCCAAATCAGATACCGCTGTATGCAATACAGGATCCCAATTAACTAAGCGTTTACCCCGATAAATCAAGCCTTCTTCATGCAAGCTCACAAAAACATCATTCACTGATTTAGATAAGCCTTCATCCATCGTAAAACGTTCACGCGACCAATCTAATGACGCGCCCATACGACGTAGTTGTTTGGTAATAGTACCGCCTGACTCTTCCTTCCAATCCCAAATCCGTTCAATAAATTTTTCACGCCCATAATCATGACGGGTTTTGCCATCTTTATTAATTAAACGTTCGACTACCATTTGCGTAGCAATACCCGCATGGTCAGTTCCCGCCTGCCATAAGGTATTTTTACCTTTCATACGATGATAACGTGTCAAAGCATCCATAATGGTATCTTGAAACGCATGCCCCATATGTAAACTACCGGTGACATTCGGCGGTGGAATCATAATACAAAAAGACTCACCTTCACCTGAAGGGGCAAAGTATTCTTTTTCTTCCCAAGTGTTATACCAACGTTGTTCGATTGAAGCGGGACTGTAAGTTTTTTCCATAGAATTTATATTTAATTAAAGGGTAAATAAGATCTGATTATAAACTTGAGCGATAAATCAACGAGTCTTCGATAAAAGTACCGTTAACAGCATTTTTAGAATAGCGTATATCAGAAATATCATTGTTTTTAGTTGCTACTGCTGTTTTTATCAGCTGTACAATTTTATTACTCATCGTGCTAGCAGTAATATCATGTAAGCAAATAAGTTCGTCATCGCCTAGTTCTTTAGTGGCATTAAGAATACGTTTATAAAAAAGTCTAGGGCCTTCTGTGCTAACTAAAGGCGAGGCTAATATAAGTCGCCACATTTTTTTTTCAGGATTAAAAAACCAAAAGGCACTTTTTATTTGTGCATCATTTTTATCCAATTGAGCAATTAAATGTGCGGCTGAATTTGTCATGATGTCGGTGAGCCTATCGGTTACCAATATGTCTTTAGCCATGTTAATACTCCTGAATGTTCATTGTTGATGGCTTTAAATAAATCTTCTGCCTGTTGTCGTTTAATAGTGCAATCATAACGAGATGATTCTGACCAGTCTTTTGCTATATTCCAGTTGATTTCAAAATCTTCATTTGAGATTTCTCGTTTTCTTAATTTTTGCTTTAAACCCGCCACAGCTAAAAGATCGCTCAAATCATGAGTATGACTTTTTTGAGCAAGCTGTTTATTGGGGAAATCAAATTGCTGAACTTGATGGGTAATACATACTTTAATCGCACATTCGAGTATATAGCCCATTAAATAATAAGCCCCATGATATTTTTTAGCCTCCAACAGCACTTCTGCCTCAGATAAACGTATATCAACCAATTGCATTAAGTCAGTTTTATTCATATTTTATGTGTCTTAGGGGGAAAACCTTGTTCCTTATACTGACGATAACGCAAGCGACCCGCTTGTTTTCGAGCTTCATCGTTATCTAATAATTCAAAAATATTTTCAGAGGCACCCATCGCTTCAGGGCAATGCTGCGATAAATTAATCACTGTATGTTGCCAACATTCGGGAGCTGTTTGTTCACCGATTAAAATCGCATTGGCACTATTGGGTAACGGCGTATTATTCAGTGCATGCGGCACAAAACTATTAGGGCGAAATGTCCATAAAAGTCTATCAAGCTGCTCTGCTTGATACGATGAATCCGTTAAAATATAACTCTTAAAGCCTGAACGAAACGCCTTTTCAGCTAATTTGCAAGCAAAAAACTGGCGTTCACGTTCAGAATCTGAATTCAGAATATAAAAATTAACCGTTGGCATAACGACTTAAAATAATCACTACGCCACTTTATCCAAGACATATTGCACTAATAAAGGCACCGGGCGACCTGTCGCCCCTTTTGCATCACCACTTTTCCAGGCAGTACCCGCAATATCTAAATGTGCCCATTGATAGTCTTCGGTAAAACGTGACAAGAAACAACCTGCGGTAATCGCTCCGCCAAAACGCCCACCAATATTAGCAATATCAGCAAAATTCGATTTTAATTGCTCTTGATATTCATCATCTAACGGCAAACGCCATACTTTATCTAAAGCAGTGGTACTGGCTTTTTCTAAGTCAGCACATAAAGCTTCATCATTGCCCATTAAACCACTGTTAATTTGCCCCAATGCCACCATACAAGCACCGGTTAAAGTCGCTAAATCAATCACTACTTCAGGATTATATTTTTTTGCATAGGTTAAGGCATCACATAAAATTAAACGCCCTTCTGCATCCGTATTGAGGATTTCAATGGTTAAACCCTTCATGCTGGTGACAATATCGCCAGGTTTATTGGCATCACCATCAGGCATATTTTCCGAAGAAGGTATAATCCCCACGACATTAATCGGTAACTTTAATTCTGCTACAGCTTGTAACGCACCAAAAACCGCCGCACTGCCACACATGTCATATTTCATTTCATCCATGCCAGCACCGGGCTTTAATGAAATCCCACCGGCATCAAAGGTTAGCCCTTTACCCACAAATACAATCGGTTTCGCATCTTTATCGCCACCTTGATAATCAAGCGTAATCATCTTTGCAGGCTGACGGCTTCCACGGCTTACTGATAATAATGAGCCCATGCCTAAAGCTTCCATATCCGCTTCTTCTAATATTTCAACCTGTAAATTTTCATGTTCAGCGGCTAAGGTCATCGCTTGTTCCGCAAGATAGCTCGGCGTACAAATATTGCCGGGTAAATCCGATAAATTTTTTGCTAAATCAACACCATTCGCAATCGCTTGTCCTTGAGTAATGCCAAGTTGTAACGCTTCTTGATCAGCTAAACAATGTAATCCTAATTGTGTAAATGCACTCGCTTCAGCAGCTTTACTTTTACAACTATCCGCTTGATAAAAAGGTGTTGCAGATGCTTCAACGATTTGCTTTGCTTTCCACGCAGTATCTTTATTTTTGACACTATTTTCAGCCAAACAACACACCGCATCGGTCATATTGCTCTTACTGAGTACGGTTGCCATACTTGCTAACGCTTTACGAAAATCTTTAGCGGTAACAGGCTTATGCTCACCCAAGCCTACCAATAACACCCGTTTAATAGCCGTCGTGGTTAAGTAGTTAATCAATAAAGTATCGCCAACGTCCCCTTTAATATCACCACGTTGCACAACATCACTAATCATACCGTCCGTTAATGCATCTAAAATAGCCGCTGCAGGGCCTAATATCTGTTCTTGATAAACAGCCACAATTAAACACTCAGTGGTTAATGATTCTAAAGGGGTATTGATTATTGGGTAATCCATGAGACTCGTCTAATGATGGCAAATTAATAGGGGAATTATACGCTATATTTCAGCCTTGCTTATGGTATTCTGACGGGAATCATTTCTATAATTTACACGATAGACTTGCCTGCCAACTTTTACTCACCCTAAAAATCATATTATGAGCCAATCTAATACTTCTTTACGCTGGGGAATCCTCGGTGCTGCCCGTATTAATCAACAATTAATGCCGGCTATTGTTCAAGCCAACAACAGCAAATTAATTGCTATTGCCAGCCGCCGCGAAGGTGCTGCTCAAGCCCTGCTTGATTTATACGCCCCTAACGAAAAAAATATCACCTTATATAGCAGCCCTGATGAGTTATTGAATAATGATGATATTCAAGCTGTTTATATTCCCGTGGCAACTGAAGATCATGCCTACTGGACATTACAGGCCATTCAAAAAGGTAAGCATGTACTCTGTGAAAAACCAATGGCATTAACCGTTGATGATATTATTGCTGTTCAAAAAGCCGCCAAACAACACAATGTAAAGGTTATGGAAGGTTTCATGTATCGCTTTCATCCTCAACAACAACGCACACAAGCGATTATTGACAGCGGCTTGATTGGTGAAGTCCGTTCTGTACGCACTTGTTTTGCTTATCCGATGCAACCTGCTCGTTTATATCGTATTAACCGTCCGATTGCTCAAGGTGGTGGTGCGATGTGGGATATTGGCTGTTATGCGATTCATGCCGCTCGTTTTGCCTTTGGTGATTGTGCCGCTCAGTCAGTGCAAGCGATGGCAGAACATAATGAACACGGTGCCGATGTCAGTAGTAGCGGCATTATTAATTTTGGTGATGGCAAATATGCCCAATTTAACTTTAGCTTTCAACACGCCCGCCGTGCGGAATATGAAATCATAGGCACAAAAGGCGGCATTAAATGTCACAATGTCTGGGCGAAAGCCGATGAGCAGCCGCTAATTTCATGGTGGAATGAAACTGAACAACACACGGAAACACTAGAAACGGCTAATCATTTCCAACTCGAAGTCGAACATTTTTGTGATGCGGTTTTAAATGACACACCACTGACTTTATCGCTTGATGATGCTCAAGAAAATTGTAAACTTATTAATGGCGTGTTGCAGGCTGTGGCTGACAATAAAACAGTGTTTTTTTAATGCAAATTCAAAGGTTGGTACAAGGAAATAGGAATTATTTTTGAATAATACTCAAAATCTTTATCTTGGGTAAAAATAGGCATTCCCACTCTATCAGCGACCGCACAAATTAAAAAATCAATATGTGATCCTTGAATACCTTGCTGCCGACATGAATTAGAAAATGCAGCAGCAAGCACATAATCAACATCTAAAATAATTTCATTTGGAAAAAAGGTAAGCTTATCTCTCAGTTTTTCATATTGTTTAACATCACTGTACCCTGATAATAGTTCCTGCCTAATAGGCCCGATAATTTTTGCATTTCCCGCATAAATAAGCTCAGTCAACGCCTCTGCAATAGATAAGTCGTCAGGGTATTTTCGACGTAATGCAATAGACCAAATACAGGTATCAACTAATACACCCTTCATTTACGCTGTGCTTTATAATCGTAATCACTGTCTGCTGGAAGCTTTCCAAACAATTCAATAATTTCACGTTGTTTATGCCTTTCGACGAATTCCTTCAAAGCAGCATTAACAGTCTCTTTTTTAGTTCTAAAACCACCGATTTTTAAAGCCTCGACTAATAGCCTGTCGTCTAATGCTAAATTAGTTGCCATTATTATTCTCACACATCACTTTACACATAAGGAGTAGTATAAATTAAAAAATCCCTATGCGTCTTTATTTTTATAGGCTAAAAACAACTCTGCTACGTGCATTCCCCCTGCATTCCATAGAAAGACTTTAAGTTCAAGCCCTCTCCTTGGGGAGAGGGTTGGGTGAGGGGTGTTTTCTTATTTCACAGCGAAACCTTCACCTTAATATCCAGCCCTCTAATCTTATCGGCTAAAGCCTCTAATTCTTCCAAGCTCACACTGGAAATATCATCAGCTTCTGGCTGGCAAGACTCACGAGCCAAACTGTATAGCATCACGCCTTTTATTGGGGCTTGCTGTAATAAGGTTAAATAATCAATTTGTTCTTGCTCTGAAATCAATCCTACATTTTGATAGTTTAATAAACAACTTTGTACCCACGTATCACAACACTGCGTCGATAAACGTAAATTATTTAACTGTTGCTGTGCGGTTATCGCACTGTGATTAATGGCTTTTCGTCCGCTTTCGCTGACACTATCAACTTTAAACCACACCTGTCCGCCCTGTTGATGCAATAATTTTAGCCCTGCTTGCACCTCAGCTTTATGGATTAAACTGCCATTCGTAATCAACACATATTGAAACTCATTCGGTATATTAGCCGCCGTCACCACCTTAAGCATTGATTCAATCAGACTAGCAAAATTTAGCAAACTGGTGGGCTCACCATTGCCTGAAATCGCAATATCTTTAATCACTTGCTGTTCAAGCGGTATATTAAAACGCTGATAAAAATCACCCTGCAACACATCGTCTAAAAATTGCTTTAATTCAGATTCAAATAATGCAATATCTAATTCAGGTGCTGCACCTATTTTTAAATCAGGGACTTGGCAATACACACAGCCCCAATTACAGGCATTATTGGTATTCACATTAATGCCAATAGACAAGCCGCCTGAACGCCGAGAAATAACCGGATAAATATAACGGTAGCCCGCGACATCGCGATTATGATTTTTTACGGTAAGTTGCGTCATGAAAGCTAAAATTTAAGAGTAAAAAATGTTATTCTACTAAATTACATTTTAAAAACACCTTAAAATAAAGGAAATAAAACATGAGTGAAAGAATTGTATTACGTACCGGTGAATCATTAGTTGCCGGTGGACCTGCGGGAACGGCTGCTGAACCTGAAATCGTTATCGGTGAATTAGATGGCCCAGTCGGCACAGCCTTAGCAACCTTAACCGGCGACCAAGCAAGTGGTCATTCAAAAGTATTTGCTATTTTAAATACGGATATTCAAGTACGCCCTGTTACCTTAATGGTTAGTAAAGTAACGGTTAAAAATACCCGTTATACTAATATTTTAATGGGAACCGTACAGGCTGCGATTGCTAACGGTGTTTTAGATGCGGTTCGTGCCGGTGATATTCCAAAAGAAAAAGCCAATGATTTAGGTATTATTTGTTCAGTTTGGTTAAACCCAAGCGTTGCAACTGATGATAATTTAGATCACCAAATCTTATTTGATATTCATCGTAAAGCCACTGCACAAGCTATTCATAAAGCAATGAACAATGAGCCAGGTATTGATTGGTTATTAGACAACCAAGATAAAATCACTCATAAATATTTTCAAATGGGTTTAGACGGTAAGATTTAAAGTTTTATGTCGGACTCGTTATTAAAAACGAGTCCGATAATAATATTTTACCAGCAATGAGCAGAATCACTTCCTGTCGCTGTTTTTATGCCATCTTGGTTAATGACGAAGGTAGTGCAATAAGCATCAGCATGAGGGCTATTTGGTGCTGCAGTAATAATGTAGTTTGTCGTTGTATTTCCAGAAACTGTCACAGAATAATATCCATCTTGAGTAATATTAGTACCAGTTACATTTGGACCATTTAAATCCATTCCAAGCTCATCAAAAGTGGCATATCTTATATTGTTCGCTCGATACTTTTCTTCAGCTAACTGTACACTCAGCAAAGCCGCTTTCGCATCACCCCGTTTGCCCTTTAATACATATTCCGAATAAGAAGGATAAGCAATGCCCGCTAAAATCCCAATAATTGCGACAGAAATCATTAATTCGATTAATGAAAAACCTTTAAACCTATTTTGTTTCTTTATCATTACCTACTCACTATAAAATTATTAAAAATCTAGAAATTGTAGAATACTTAACAGAATAATATAAACTAATGCGGTACTTTAACAAATAATTTAAACCTACTTTAATAAGAAAATCACAAGGAAAAGGTGACATGATGATTAAAAAATACATCTCAGGCTTTACCCTAGTCGAATTAATGGTGACAGTCGCCATTATCGGTATACTTGCCTCCATTGCAGTCCCCTCTTTTCAAGACATGATTGAACGCGGCCGTTTAAAAGAAGCAATCGAATCCTTAAAATCTGATTTAATGTTTGCACGTACCGAAGCCATTAAACGTAGTGTTAATGTTGTCGTCAGTCGAAAACAAGGTGCTAGCGGATCTTGGTGTTATGGGTTAAATACAACAAGTACATGTGACTGTAGTACAGCCAACTCATGTAATATCAAATCAATATCTGGGAGCAATTTTAGCTCTATAATCACCATGGAAACCGCAACAAATAAAAATAGCACTTTTAATTTCAGACGTGGGACTATTGGGGCAAATGGCATTACTCTTAGTACAAGTAATTATTCTACTAGGGTAGTTTTTAGTGACACAGGCAGAATCAGAATATGTACTCCTATAGGAGAAACAGGCATTGGAGGCTATCCAACATGTACAAGTTAAACTCTAAAAAAAATATAAAACAAAAAGGCTTTAACCTCATTGAATTGATGATTGCCTCAATGCTAGGCATAATCGTCACAGGCGGTGCTATTTCCATGTATATCAGCAGCATTAAGGCTAGTGCAGATATTGCAAAATCAGCTCGCTTAAATTATGACTTAGATACTACTATGCAATTAATGATCAATGATATACGCCGTGCTGGATATTGGGGAGGCGCTCAAATCAGCACAACTAATGATAATTTATTTTTACTTAAAAATCCTTTTTCAGCAGCAGACACAACTTTAAGTATGAATACTGCAGGAGACTGTATTTTATACAGTTATGATGTTGATGATGGCGATAATACTACCAATCCTGATTTACCTGATGGAATTGTAAATAATGATGAATATTATGGCTTTAAATTAGTTCAAGATACAGATGGCATTGGTGTAATAAAAATACGTCAGGCTCTTAAAACAACTAACGACTGTGATAATGATAGTGGATCTTGGGAAGCTATTACCGATCCTGATACCATTGACGTTACCTACTTGAAATTTAGTTTTTTACCCATTACAGCCCAAACAGCAACCAATACACACCCTGCTTTACCTGCACTAATCGCCACCTCACGCTGTTTAAACTCTAGTACTAATCCGGCGGAATATACTAATTCCATTACATGTGCCACAGAAAATTCTGGTCACTATATAGCCCAAAGACGCATCGTTAATATCCATCTTAGTGGTTATGTAAAAGGTGATAATGATGTTTTAAAATCACTGAGTACTACTGTACAAGTCCGAAATGACAGACTCTATCAAGCACCTTAAAACGGGAACTATTATGCAATCAATCAATAAGCAAAAAGGAGCTGTCAGTTTATTAACAGGTGTCATGTTAATTATTGCCACAACTTTAGTCGTCGTTAGTTCAGGTAAAACCGTTTTACAAGAAACAAAAATGACCGCTAACAGCTACCGAACTGCTCAAGCTAATGCCGCCGCTAATGCAGCAATGGATTATGCTGTTGCCTATTTTATAGATGGCGGTTTAGATCATCATGATAATACTGATATCACTAAAGAAGCAGATAAACAAGTTGATTACCTGCCTGACAATAATATACCCACTACTGACAGCTGTAGCATGCCAACAACCGCTACTTTTCCAATCACAATAGGTTCAGATGCAACACAAAAAACATACGCTCGCTTTTATTTTATTAATACAGCTTTGTATGATGATAATTTCAATGGTACTGCAGATAAAACCAACCCCTGTGATGCTAATAACAAATTAACTGCCAGTAATATGAACGCCGCAATGATTGTTGCGCAGGGCTGGAGTGACGACTGTAGTGCTGTGCGTACACTCACTCAGTGTGTCACAGTAACTAATGGTAGTGTCTTACGAGGTAATGGCCCTAAACAACCATTTATAAGCCAAGGAAGTATTGGGCTTAACGGAAATCCTACTATTATCAACCGCTATACCAATAGCACTATTTGGACAGGTGAAGATGTAGGCATTAGTGGTGCAGCTATGGAAACTCATGTACGTGCTGATGACATTGCACAAAGCGACCTTACGACAACAGAATTACTTAGCGAAGTTAAGACAGATAACACTCAGCCAATGACTAATCGAAATAATGGCTCTGCAACCGATGTTGTAGGTGGCGATTTATTTTTAAAAAATAAAACGTCTGATGAATTCTTTGAATTATTTTTTAAAGATTTAGAAGGGGTTGATGGCGATACTGCAAAAGATAAAATTAAAAATGTAGCAGATACAGGCGGACAAATGTTTACAGATCAAACTGACATTACAGATATGAATGGTCTCATCTGGTTAGAGGGTGATGGACATAAACTAGGTAGTACGCCCGTTGGCAGTCAAACAAATCCTGCTATCATTATTGTAAACGGTGATTTTGATATAACAGGTGGCCCCAAAGGTGTTATATATGGCGTGGTTTATGTTGTTGGCGAATTAACATTACATGGCTCACCTATTATAAAAGGCTCCTTAATTAGCGAACAAGGTGGCATGGGAGGAACTCCAACTATCATATTTAATCCCTTTAGTAGTGATGGTGATGGTTCCGATGGAATGGGAGGAGCTGCTATTTCTATTCCAGGAAGCTTTACTACTGTGAGTGGCTCATGGAAAGACTGGTAAATCTTAATCATTAATAAAAAGGAACATCGTTATGAAAACTTATACCCATTTTAAAAAAATACTAGGCATTGGCTTAATTGAAGTCCTTGTTACCACTGTTATTATTTCAACCGGATTATTATCTGTCGCAACACTACAAGGTAATTTTTTAGGCACTAGCGCTGAAAATAAAATTCAGGAAGAAGCTAAAAATTTATGCAACACCAAGCTAGAGCAATTACGTGATAGCATTGAAAATACGAGCACTACTTATCAAGCATTAACCGGCTCAGATGAAGATTCAATTACAGGTATCAATGAAACCTATACTCGATCATGGAGTATTGTTGATAAAACAGATACCCCTGAACGCAAAGAAATTACCATCACGTGTAGCTGGCCAACAGATAATAAAATAATTGTTCAAGGTATTATTAGCTTTCAAGATATGGCAACTGCTTTAAAAGTAGCCGCAAATAAAGCAGGATTTGAAGATAGTGCAGATTCATCCGGTGCTGGCTTACCCATTGGTAATATGAGTACTAATGGCGGTTCATCTGATGAAATAAATGATACTAATATTTCACCAGATGATATTGATGATTATATAAAAAATAATGACCCTAATAACACATTAACTCCAATAAAACTTGCAAATGGTAATTATAGCTTAGCAACTGCCTGTGGTGATTTAACAATATTTCCTACTCTAGAACCTATCGATCCAGATAATGTTATTACACTTTATACTCGAAATTTAGAAGATACTTCGCCTTATGAAAAAACGAGCCTCTACACCCGCAGAGTTAATTACAACATCCCTAATAATACAGAATTCCCAGAAGCTATCGAGCTTTTTAAAAAAGAATATGTTGATGCTGCTACTAGCCCTGGATATTATTGCGTTCGTAAAGTACGTTTTAATGGCGGAGTGATAATTCCTATTAGCGGTACAGTTTATGTTGATCCAAGCGACTCTATTAACCAATTTACTCCTGCAACGTCAGAAAGTGGTACTTTTTGTGCCTTCACAATAGAATCCGCTTCAGGTTCTGTAACAGATACCGTCGCAGATTCTATAACAGATAAAATAAATTATGTATGTTATATAGGGGGCAACTGCGTTAACGGTACAGCAGGTACAACAGCAACTTTATCCGATGATATTTTTAAATGCCCAACTGAAACTTTACCAGTAAAAACATATCAAGATATTGTTCAAGGTGGCTGGCGAGGAACAATAGGCTTATTAGGTCTTACTGGAGCCGGCGGCAGTGATAAAGGCTATAACCTTTGTTTCCAAGAAGAGATATTAGGCAGCACCCCTATTATTAGAGACCTTGCAAGGCGTTATAAAACAGTACGGGAAGCTGGTGATATAGCAGGAGTATCATACCAAGAAAGCGAAGAAGGTATTAACCAAGGTTATTCTTGCCATAATTTTTTAATTATTGAGTATTCAAATGATCCATCATTTCTAAGTGACTGTGAAACAGCAGCTACGGGTTTAGATTATATACACAGTAAGAACATTATTAGCAAAACCCTTGCGGTAGATGGCAGCAACACATTTAACCCAGAAATTAGTTGTGTGGTTCCCGATGTACAATGTACTGTACCTAATATTATCGGTAAAACTACAACTAGTGATCGAAAAGTTGGTCTTGTTGATTTAATAATTACGGATACTGATTTAATTGCTTCAGGTTCAGGTGACGTTGTAACGCGTTCAGAAGTTAGAACCCAAAACCCAACAGGTGGTACTTTAGTTGATTGTGACTCTACTGTTACCTATACTTATAATTAGCAAGTAATGAGCTCTATAGAATACGGGGAAAATTTCTCCCCGTATTTCACTCTGTTACATACAGATAAAATTCAATCTAACCACGGATTAAACAACACTGCCCCACTTTGCGCCATATCAGATGTATTTCGAGTTACTATAAACCCCATCCATATTGAAAATCGTATTTTTGTATGGGGCGTAGACTAAAGCCTTCGCCCCAAATTATCGAGGTTATTTTATGCTCGTTGCCAAATCACCACCGGCTCTAAACTTTGGCTTATTCCCTGCCATTTCAGTCGTATCTGCTAAATTATCTAAAAATAAAGTTAACTTATCTTGTACAAAAGTGTAAGTCATATCAATATTCTCAGCGACCCCGCCATTTAATACACTAAGTGATTCCAACACGCCCCGTGCTTCAGCAAAGCCTCTATCAATGCCTTCATTTATCATAGCGGCAAATGAATCACGCATATCTTGAGACGACATATCTGGATTTTGTTGCTGAAAGCTACTTAAAAAACCCGTGCTGGCTGCTACAATACGATTAGCTGTCGCTTCAGGGGTGACATCTAATCCTGATTCATAGGCTTTTTCAATGGCATTTTCACCCATCGTTTCTTGTAAACTTTCATTAATACCTTCTAAAACGGATTTTAAAACTAAAGACATTGGCTCATCGCCCGCTTTAAAACTAACCTCTGCCATCGATTGTAAAATCGCAGCATTTTGTTGTTTTTTAAGGGTTGCCGCCCTACTATCTTCAACACCCGTTGTTTCATGTTTTTCTTTTGCAGCACTGGAAACATCTTCACCAATGCCTCCATCACGTACTGTATGTGCTAAAGGTTTTACAACTGCTTGACCAAATGATGAAATATTCATAATTCTATCCTTATAAAATAATACTCTAAATAACCAATGAAACTAAGCCATAACACACTGTACTATGTTTATGACCCTATGTGTAGCTGGTGCTATGCTTTTGAGAAGTCGCTCACTGAACTGCAAACTAAATTACCGCCTATTTTAAAATTTGAAACAATTTTAGGCGGTTTAGCGGCTGATAGCCTCGAACCAATGCCCATCGCAACGCAAGATATGATTAAAGGAGCATGGCAGAATATCGAAAAAACCGTCCCTGATATTCACTTTAATTATGATTTCTGGACAAACAATACACCGCTACGCTCTACTTACCCTGCCTGTCGAGCCATTTTAGCGGCTGAAAAACAAGGTTTAGCGTTCTCCGCGCCACTCCGCAAAGCCATTCAAACGGCTTATTATCAAAAAGCACAAAATCCTTCTTTAAGCAGCACTTTACAACGCTGTGCTGAAAAAATTAAGCTTAATTTAGAACGCTTTAGCATCGACTTTGAAAGTGATGAAATAGCATTACAATTAGCGGCACATATTGAATTTTCTCAACAACTTAACGCAAGCTCTTATCCGTCTTTACGCTTAGTTTTAAATGAAACGGTGTATGTTATTCCGATTAACTATACCCAAATTGCACCAACGTTAAATAGAATCGAACAGTTAATCAGCCAACATAATTCCCAAGCGATTCAATCCCCTTGTGTCGGTAAATGCTGTCTCAATGAAAGTGATGTGTGTTTAGGCTGTTTTCGTCAACTTGATGAAATTACCCATTGGCAAAGCTATACGGAAACTGAAAAACAACAGATTTTAAATAACATCAAACAACGCAAACCACAGGCTATGTCATGACTCACTCACCCTTATCCACCGTTACTATAAAACCTCAAGCAGAACATCGTTATTCTATTATTTGGCTACACGGCTTAGGGGCTAATGGACATGATTTTGAAAATATCGTGCCTGAATTATCCCTAAATCAAGCCGCTCATATTCACTTTATTTTTCCCAATGCACCGATACAAGCCGTGACCATTAATGGTGGTATGGAAATGCCTTCTTGGTATGATATTTTAGACATGTCGCTGGATAAAAAAGTCGCTGTCGATGATATTTATCATTCATCAGCACAGATTGAACAGCTTATTCAACAGGAAATTGACTTAGGCATTAACGCTGAAAATATTTTACTGGCGGGCTTTTCTCAAGGCGGTGTTATCGCCTTACATACGGGCTTACGTTATGCACAAAAATTAGCAGGTATTCTCGCGTTATCTACCTATTTACCGACAATAGAACAACTTAAAACTGAAGCCGCTACTTGCAATGCTCAAGTGCCTATTTTTATGGCTCATGGCACTATGGATACCGTGGTTGATTTAAGCATTGCTAAAACCGCCTATCAAAACTTAAAGCAATTAGATTATCCTATTGAATGGCATGAATACCCGATGGAACATTCTTTATCTTTAGAAGAAATTGAGGCTATTTCAGGGTTTATTAATCGGTTTTTTTAATTCCCATTATTTTATCCCCTCACCCAACCCTCTCCCGCTGGAGAGGGCTTTAAAGCTTCTATTTTTAGCCCTATCCTTTGGGGAAAGGGTTGGGTGAGGGGATTTCAAGGTAAAAACAAAGAGAATTTCTGCTACACCCCAATTAAATACGTTGTATTAAAAAATAGACTCAGGTGGATCTAAATTATCCAACCCATCTTGAGTTTGTGCAATTGAGGTGACATTATTAACATCCGTCAATATCCCCGTCACACCATCAAAATCTTCTTGTACTGCAACTATATTTTGATCGCTTAATTTCTCACCTTCGGCAAGTAATAAATCAAATGCACCATTAAAATCTTGTTGCAGATCATTTATAGTATCAGCACTCAAATTATTAATATCGGTTAAAACATCATCTCCAGCATCCAGAATATCATCACCTATATCCGACACGTCATCCACTGTATTATCAATCAAAGTATCAATATCATTGCTACTACACGCTGTTAATAACAAACTTGATGAGACTAATAATATTTTTACCCATTCATAAATATTATATTTCATTAGCTTTCCTTTTTATTGAATTTAAAATTAACTATTCATAAAAGAAACTAATCTGCTGAACCTAATTCGCCTTGACCAATTGCTTGTTCAGAATTACCACAGGCAGGGTGTTCGCCATAGGTTAATTTTTCAAAATTCGCAATACCAGCAGGTGTATTTTTAATAATCGCATCAGTGGCTGCAATTAATAAATCACGGGTACGCCATGCAATATTATGATCAGCACATGAAGTATCACCACTTACACCAATCGCTCCAATCACATCACCCGCTTCATTAAATAACGCTAATCCACCGCCGAAAACATTGACACCGCCTACTTTTAAGCCATGTAAGCTGTCATTTGCAGTACCATATTTGGTCGCATCACCTCGATAGGCGGCACGCGTATCAACTGGGTTACTTTCTTGCAAACCAAATAATGACGCACCCGGTTGCGTTGCAGCATATAACCATGCGGTTGAAATAGACGATTGGCGATTACTAAATGAATTAGCGGTATTGGCTTTTTGTGCTGAAATAACCCGACTACCAGGCCACGGATCAGCTTCAGTATTAGCAGTTGCGGCACTGGCTGCTTTCACTACTGCACAGACTGTTCCATAACGATTAACCACTGTCGCCCACATATCTAAGTTAAAACCGCCATTATCAACAGAAATTGCTTCTGCTAATTTAGCTTGTAAAGCATCATGACTTGGTAAAGACTGGCAATCATTATTTTGAGCCGCTGAAACAGCCATTGATGAGCCTAATAAAAGCGTTGCTGCTAAAAATTTAGTATTCATAATTTTTCCTTATAATAATTAATTTACACTCTCATTTTCATCGCCATATCAATGAAAATGATTTAATTATCATAAACCTTTATTTTAAAAATTCAATTAGCATCATATTATTAATATTTTCTAATAAGATTAGATAACGGCAGCTATAACTCGAATTTCTTAATTTTTTCAACCAAAGTCGTTCGTCGCATATTTAATAATTTTGCTGCATGAGCAACCACCCAATTACAGTCCATTAAGGCTTGTTCAATTAACTTAACTTCAACGTTTGTTAAATACGCTTTTAAATCAAGTCCATTTCTTAATGACGGCAAATGTACCGGTATACTATTATCGTCGACAATATCATCACTAAAATCTTGTACTAATGCATTTAAATCTTCAATAGTTTCTTCAATAATTGGATTTTGAACCGGATTAAGCTCTCGAAATTTAATCGGTAAATCATCAATTGTTACCCGACCATTATTGGTCATAATCGCGAGCCGCTCGATAAGATTACCTAACTCACGCACATTACCCGGCCACGGATATTGAATTAATACTTTAATCACATCTAATTTAATCGTGACGGTGCCTTTCTGTGCTTTCTCTAATCGAGCGACTAAATCTTTAATTAAATATGGTAAATCTTCAATACGTTCTCTTAAGGCAGGCACTTCAATAGGAAATACATTTAGCCGATAAAATAAATCTTCTCTAAAACGACCGTCTTTAATCGCATCTTCAAGATTTTGATGGGTCGCTGAAATAATCCGCACATCACAATGCACTGTTTTATTGCTACCGATGCGTTCAAAGGTTTTTTCCTGCAACACCCTGAGTAATTTGACTTGCATATCTAAGGGCATATCGCCTATTTCATCTAAAAATAGCGTGCCGCCTTCCGCCATTTCAAAACGCCCCTTGCGTGTATGCAAAGCACCGGTAAACGCTCCTTTTTCATGACCAAATAATTCACTTTCTAATAATTCAGATGGAATCGCCCCACAATTAATCGGTACAAACGGTTTATTATTGCGTGTTGATTTTTTATGAATAGAACGAGCAACCACTTCTTTACCCGTTCCAGATTCGCCAAAAATCAGCACCGTTGCATCAGAAGCACTTACTTGATCTGCTAACGCCATCACATGCTTAATGCTATGACTTTGTCCTGACAAGGTTTTATTGTCAGTATTCACTTCATCTATGGGTAAAAAAGGCTGTAATTGTTCGGTCAATATAGCATAAGTTACCGGCCATTCTTGTGTCGAATTCACCATTTTTAATAGCGTCGAAGGCACTGTTAAACCCGCTGCTTTATCGACTAATAACACCACCGGAATATTAGGTAATCGATCAGTAATCGTTTTAATCGCATTGGCTTGACGCTCTAAACCATAGCCCACATAAATCACAATAACGTCGATAAAATGCTCTTTCTGAGCAAATCCCTGCATTGTTAATACTTCAATTTCATATTCGATAAACTGAATGACCGCGGTAAACTGCTGGCAGCGTTCACTATTATCGTCAATCAAAATAATTTTAGGCAAAGCCATGCAACATACCTACCAAGGAAATAAAGGCAACAGACTGCCTAATAAGAAATAAACAACTAAAAATAGCTCATCAAGAAGTGAAAAACTAAGGTTTTAATTGCGTCATACTATTTTAATAGTTTTAAAATATGTCTTAAATTAAAAACTAAAAATTAACATTATATCATGTCAGTTAAAAGGACAGTTAAAGTAAATTATAGAATAGAACATCTCTAAAAATAATTTTTCACGCCTAAACTTGACAAATATTACCCATAATAGAAACTATAGCCAACTTAACTGACATCGTATCGAATTTTGGATAATATCCCACTTAGCATACTCTTTAGTGTTCTTGCTGTTTTACTCTGTTTATCAGCGTTTTTTTCAGGCTCCGAAACCGCGTTAATGACCTTAAATCGTTATCGTTTGCAACACCTTGTTAAACAAGGGCATCGGGGGGCAAAAAAAGCGAACCGATTATTAAAACGTCCTGACCGACTGCTTGGGCTTATTTTGCTCGGTAACAATTTCGTTAATATTCTTGCCTCATCGCTTGCCACCATCATTGGTATGCGTTTAATGGGTGATGAAGGTATTGCAGTGGCCGCCAGTGTACTCACCCTTGTGGTACTGATTTTTTCTGAAGTAGCCCCTAAAACACTCGCCGCCATTAAACCCGAAGTCCTCGCGTTTCCAGCGGCATGGCTTTATACCCCCCTATTAAAATTATTTTATCCCATTGTTTGGTTTGTTAATTTAATTGCCAATGGGTTATTACGCATTTTTGGTGTCAAAGCCAGCGAACACAGCACCCCTACTCTTAACAAGGACGAATTAAAAAGTATCGTTTCAGAAACAAATTCCATTATGCCTGAAAAATACAAAAATATGCTGCTGGGGATTATCGACCTTGAAAGTGCGACCGTTGAAGATGTTATGACGCCGCGTAATGAAATTAACGCAATTAATTTAGATGATTCTATAGAGGATATTGTTAAACAGATTAAAACCAGTCGTTACACCCGCATTCCTGTTTATAAAGAAAATATTGATCGGGTGATTGGTTTTTTGCATTTAAGAAATATTCTGATGCAAATGTTAGCCAAAGATGGATTCACCAAACAAGATTTAACGAAACAGCTGATTTCGCCTATTTTTATCTCTGAAACCACCCCGCTGCATAAACAAATGCAAAATTTTAAATTTGACCAAGCACGTATTGGTTTGGTAGTTGATGAATATGGCGATGTGCAAGGGCTGATTACGCTTGATGACCTGATGCAAGGCATTGTCGGTGAAATTATGACCGAAAAAGCCGGCGATATAAAAAAATATGCCGATGGCAGTTATCTTGTTGATGGCAGTGCAACCGTGCGTGAATTTAATCATATTGCCCAATGGGACTTGCCCGTGGAAGGCCCTAAAACTATTAACGGTTTAATTGTTGAATTTATGGAAACCATTCCACAATCAGGCACCAGCATTATGCTAGACAACCATCCCATTGAAATTATTAGCTGCAATAAACATGCGATTACCCAAGTTAAATTTCTGTCTACTTCTAAATAAACTGACTTTCAAAATATAAATCGTGGCTAAAAAAACAACCGCTTTTGTCTGCACCGATTGTGGTGCTGACACCCCACGCTGGGCTGGACAATGCATGACCTGCAAAGCATGGAACACTATCAGCGAAGTGCGTTTAGGCAAGGAACCCTCTAAAAAAATGGGTTATACCGGCTTAAAAAGTAGCATCCAACTGCTATCAGATGTCAGTATTGAACAAACCGAACGCCTCTCCACCGGTATCAGCGAATTTGACCGCGTATTAGGCGGCGGCATTGTCAAAGGCAGTATGGTGTTAATTGGTGGTACTCCCGGAGCAGGAAAAAGTACTATTCTCTTACAAGTGATTGCCAATATTGCCATCACCGGTGCAACCGTATTGTATGTGTCGGGTGAAGAATCACTACAACAAATTGCGGAACGGGCGATTCGTCTAAGTTTGCCGCTCGATAAAATAAAAATGCTCACCGAAACCTCGGTACAAACTATTTGTGAAATATTAGATTCACTCAAGCCTGATATTTTAGTGATTGATTCTATTCAAGTGATGCACACCGATAGCTCCGATTCTACACCGGGTTCGGTTTCGCAAGTCAGAGAATCTGCCAGCTATCTTACCCAATATGCAAAACGCAATAATGTCTCCATGTTTATGGTCGGTCATGTCACCAAAGACCAATCCTTAGCAGGGCCGATGACCCTCAGTCATATTGTCGATACCCAACTGATACTTGCCTCCACCGATGATGCACGTTTTCGCGTATTACGAGCCGATAAAAATCGTTTTGGCAGTGTCGGTGAACTCGGTTTTTTCTCTATGGAAGCCACCGGTTTAAAAGAAGTTAAGAATCCCTCCGCAATGTTTTTAAATCGTACTGAAAACCCCGCTTCCGGTAGTGTGGTCACGGTACTATGGGAAGGTACGCGCCCCTTATTAGTCGAAATACAAGCCCTCGTCACCGAATGTCAATACGGTAATCCGCGTCGTCTTGCGGTTGGCTTTGATCAAAATAGACTCGCTATGCTACTGGCTATTCTCACCCGTCACGGGGGTATTTTCACTTCCAGTGATGAAATTTACGCCAATGTGGTCGGTGGTATCAAAGTCACTGAAACTAGCTCGGATTTAGCCATTATTATCAGCATTGTTTCCAGCCTGAAAAACTTTATTATTCCGCATGATTGTTTTTTCTTTGGCGAACTCGGTTTAAACGGTGAAATACGCCCCGTTGCGAATGGTTATGCCCGTTTAAATGATGCGGCAAAACATGGTTTTAAACGCGCGATTATTCCCAAAGCCAATGCCCCGAAAAAACCTGTAAAAGGGCTGCAAATTTTCCCCGTCAGCAGCTTAGATAAAGCCTTAGATGCTCTCGCTGAAATCAGTTAAAAATAACTCATCTGGACAGGTTATAATGCCCCTTATAATTATAATAACAAATACTTTTAATAGGGATAGCAATGCTTGAAATTACATATACATTTCGCGAAAAAGACTTAATTCATTACAACGAATTACAAATTGAACAATCTGCAGACTTACAAAAAAAATTAAAACGTAATCGTCTATTTTTTCCTGCAATGCTATCACTACTTGGCTTATTCTTATGGTCATATTATAGTGATTACCGTACCGCCATCTATATTGTTACCATTGCGATTTGTTGGGCGATTGTTATTCCGCAAATTATTATCCTCAGCTTTCGTCGTCAAATTCTCACTAGCTATACTGAGCGTGAAAAACTTGCCATGTTCGGACAATATACCTTACGGGTTGATCCTAAATCACTGGCTGAAAACTCGCCTAGTGGCAAGCATAAAATGATGTGGAACGAATTATCACGCATTGAAGGCGTTCGTGATTATATTCATATTATTATTGATAATGGTGCTGCGTTAATTATTCCGCGTGAAACCGTTACTGATGGTGATTTAAATGAATTTTCCATCCAAGTTCAAAAAATGATTGAGCTATACGGTTAATAAAGATTTCTAAAAAAATTAACCCTTTGCGACGCAGACTTCAGGCTACCACTTTAAAATCAGCCTAAAATCTGCGTCAACAAATTATTTGCTGCACCTGCTTACGCTTCACACCTATCTCTTTTTTAAGTAGTGTCTACTGCCTAAAACCCTTTTCGCCCTTCTCTTGCCCTATATGCTATGTTAAGTTTTAAAAATATTTCTTTACGTCGTGGCACGCGTGTTCTCTTTAGCCAAACAACTTTCATTATTCATAAAGGACAAAAAGTAGGGGTAACAGGCGCAAATGGTGTCGGTAAATCAAGTTTATTTGCCATGCTACGCAATCAACTCCAAGTTGATGAAGGCGAATTTACCATGCCACAGAATCTGCAAGTCGCCCATGTTGCCCAAGAAACACCTGCAACTGAACAAGCCGCTATTGACTATATTATTGATGGCGACCAAGAATTACGCCAGTTAGAACACGCCATTCAAACAGCTGAACAAGCAGAGGATGGGCTTAAACAAGCTGAATTATTTTCTAAAATGGACGTGATTGGCGGCTACACAGCCAGCACCCGAGCTTCACGCCTCATGAATGGCTTAGGTTTTCAACAACCTCAAGAACAACACCCTGTCAGCTCTTTTTCGGGCGGTTGGCGAATGCGTTTAAATTTAGCTCAAGCCTTAATGTGTCGCTCTGATTTATTATTACTCGATGAGCCTACCAACCATTTAGATTTAGATGCCGTAATTTGGCTACAAGATTGGCTATGTAAATATGCCGGTACACTGGTGTTAATTTCTCATGATCGTGAATTTCTCGACACCATCACCGACCATATCGTACATATTGAACAACAAAAAGGCGTGATTTATACCGGCAACTACTCGGCATTTGAGAAAATGCGCGCTGAAAAACTCGCACAACAGCAAAGTTCTTACGAAAAACAACAGCGTGAAATCACTCATATCCAAAGTTTTATCACCCGTTTTCGAGCTCAAGCCACCAAAGCCAAACAAGCCCAAAGCCGTATAAAATCCTTAGAACGCATGGAACTTATCGCTCAAGCCCATGTTGATTCGCCGTTTAATTTCAGTTTCCCCCCTGCCGGAAAATTACCCAATCCGATGATTAAATTGGATAATGTCGATATAGGCTATGCTGATACCACGATATTATCAGACGTTGATTTATTTATCGCTCCCGGTGACCGCATCGGCTTGCTTGGGCCTAATGGAGCAGGAAAATCAACCTTAATCAAAGTGCTTGCCAGTGAATTAGGCATACGCCAAGGTGAAATACAATTTGCAGAAACCTTAAAACTCGGCTATTTCGCTCAACATCAACTGGAGCAACTACATTTAGATGCTAGCCCCTTATGGCATTTACAAAAAATTAACCCCTTAGAAACCGAAAAAGAATTGCGTAATTTTTTAGGTGGTTTTAATTTCAAAGGCGACCAAATTTTTGAACCAATCGCCCCTTTTTCAGGCGGTGAAAAAGCCCGTTTAGTATTAGCCTTACTGGTTTATCAAAATCCTAATCTACTCTTGCTTGATGAGCCGACCAACCATCTTGATTTAGAAATGCGTCATGCGTTAAGTGTTGCCTTACAAGATTACCAAGGCGCGATTATTATGGTCTCACATGATCGTCACATGCTCCGCTCTGTCACTGATAAACTCTATTTAGTCGCCAATCAAAAAGTACAAGCCTTTGATGGGGATTTAGATGATTATCGCACTTGGATTAATGAGCAGAAATTGCTCAACAAAACACCTGATACTGCCAGTGATAATAATAGCAATGAAATGCCTAGCGTCAATAAAAAAGGGCAACGCAAATTAGACGCACAAAAACGCAAACAACTTAAACCGCTTTATGATGCACAAAAAAAAGCCGATAGACGTTTAGAAAAATATCATCAACAGCAGCAACAGTTAGAGACACAGCTTGCTGACAATACTTTATATGATGATAAAAATAAAGCATTATTGAAGCAGGTACTGCACGATAAAACGCAGCTTGACCAACTAGTTGAAGAAATAGAACTCGAATGGATGGATATTAGCGAACAACTTGAAGCGGCTGAAAATGAAGCTTAACCTCGCATTTATTGTATAATGATAGGTTATAACGTCCCTGTAGCATAATTGGATAATGCCATCCCCTCCTAAGGGATAGATTGGAGGTTCGACTCCTCTCAGGGGCACCATATAATTAGTCATACGCACCTTAACGAATATTTTCAATAAGGAGTGCATCGACTTACAGTTACATGAGTTTAGATTTAATATTAGATAGTGAGGACTAAAAAACGTAATGTTTTTAGCCCTACCTTTTATTCTTGGTTATGTGCTTTTGTTAAACTGCAACAACTTGATTTGCACATGGGCCTTTCTGTCCCTGACCCACTTCGAATTCAACGGCTTGACCATCATTCAATGTCGCGTATTCACCGCCTGCTTGAATTTCAGAATGATGAACAAACAAATCTTTGCTACCATCTTCTGGAGTAATAAAACCGAAACCTTTTTCTGCACTAAACCACTTAACCGTACCTTTACTCATAATACTCTCTTCATCTTTGGTGAAAAATATAATTCTGACTTGTTATCACCATTACAAAATCAGAAATTGAATAAATAATAGCAGCATAATAATCATAATGCTCGCTAACTTTATTATTTATGCCCTAATTTTAATTCCTAATAGGTGAATTGGCAACATGGGAGTACTTTTTGGGTACATTTCACAATGACAATAATTTTTTTTCCTACCCATCATAATTAGCTTGTATCGTATCTGTGAAATTTATCAAGAACAGCACATCAATTTACGCTTCTTCAATCGGTGTATTGCGATATTTCAGTTGAATACCTTGTAAAAAATTACGTAAAATTTGATCTTTACACTCTCGGTAATGTTTATGCGTTGGCTTACGAAAGAAGGCACTGAGTTCATGTTTACTCATGCGAAAATCACTTGATTGCATAATATCTAAAATATCATCAGACTTTAAGCTTAATGCAATTTTTAATTTATTAAAAACCATATTATTATTTAAGTCTTTTTCTATCTCAGGTTGTACGCCCGGTTTTTTACCCCGCTTTTCAATAATCAATCCATTTAGAAAATAAGCCAATGTCGTGCCATTACACGCCTTATAATTAGGATCATCATCTTTTTTTAACCAATTACTTAATTGTTCCCTAGTAACGTCACACTCCACTAATGCAAAGATAGAAATCATCTTATTATCGTTAAAATCAAAAGTATAGCGGAGGCGGCGAATAATATCGTTATGAGTCATTGCGTATTGTATGAAAGGTCTAAAAGTTAAGGTATCAATTTTTATTGCATATTATCGCATTGTAGATAAATTTAGCTATATATTCCCTCTACTTCTATCATATTTTTTACGTATATTAAATTATCGAGTAAAATATTAATTTTCAGCAGTCTATTTAAGGTGTAAAAAATGATAAAAACATTACCTCAAAGT
>ENA-ORXI01000058-ORXI01000058.1-sediment-metagenome-genome-assembly--contig:-NODE-58-length-70527-cov-11.743449_pt1 | contig 70527 bp, 61 predicted proteins | sample MGYA00237861_ERZ511468 | MGnify/ENA primary metagenome ERZ511468 (study PRJEB26299, sample SAMN06266213) | sediment metagenome | isolation source: Hudson Canyon methane seep mesocosm | place: USA:Hudson...
ACCAAAGGTGTTATCCATACCCGCCGTAGCGATCTAAATGAATATAAAACCTTATTTGCCAATAACACTGACAAACGAACCCTTGACGATGCCATTGATGGCGCAGACGTATTTGTTGGTGTGTCGGGTCCTAATTTGCTTAATGATCAGCAGTTATTAAAAATGGCCGACAACCCCGTTGTTTTTGCTTGTTCAAATCCTGATCCTGAAATAAAGCCTGAGCTTGCCCATTCAGTTCGGAATGACCTTATTATGGCTACCGGACGATCAGATTACCCCAACCAAGTAAACAACGTTTTATGTTTTCCTTTTATTTTTAGAGGCGCATTAGATGTACGAGCACGTAAAATAAACAATGAAATGAAAATAGCAGCAGTACATGCCATACGCGCACTTGCCAAAGAGAGCGTGCCTCAAAGCGTTTTAGAAGCCAGTGGCGAAAAGTCTTTAACGTTTGGTCGAGACTATATAATCCCTCGCCCTATGGACCCTAGGTTATGTCACAATGTTGCTAAAGCGGTAGCAAAAGCCGCAGTCGATTCAGGTGTGGCAGCACTATCATTACCTGAACAATACACCTAATTATTAGCCAATGTTTTAGATTAGAAAATAAGGGAACGGTGACAATTCATATCATTTTCAATTGTCACCGATTCTTTTTATTATTTAATATAAATCAAGAATAAGTTATAGTTAATATCATTAAATAATGTAGTTTGAACGTCAAAATTTAGCTCAGTAAAACAATTCAATTTATGAAATGAATATAGGGATATTCAGTGCATTTCAATCGGAAAATACTAATAACCCTCATCGCTTTACCCTTACCCCTTATTTTTTCAGTAATCACTCACGAATATGGTCATTTGTTAACGGCTAAAATGCTCGGTATAGATTCTTTTCATGTTTATATTTGGCCAGGCATTGAGTTATCACCTAACTTTGGCCGCTCATTTCCAACTGATTGGCCAGAAGGTGCTATCGCCTTTACTAATAATTATCCAGTCAGCAAAAATGCTTTATTTAATGCTGGTATTTATGACCAGCTTTCAGTGCCTTCTTCGTTCTCTGTTTCTTCATCATTAGGCATAAAATCCCCAATTGCAAAGCATGTAGTAACAAATGAAAATCAGTACGCGATAGTTGCATTAATGGGCAGTGTCACTAACCTCGTGATTTCATTTTTGTGTATCTCAATTATTTATATCCTTAGGCCAAAAGGCATGTTCTTGATCGTTACTGTATGTGGCGCCTTATTAAATTATGATCTGTTGTTTTATAGTGTATTCCCCGTAGTTTTTGATTTACCCCATTTGATTTTCTGGGGAGGTAAGACTGCTGAGCCAATTAATGCTTTGACGACTTTGGGTATTAATCAATATTTGTCCCTTGTGACCATTATTACTTTATCTTTTATCCAGTGGAGGTTTTTATCCCGAATACTTTTTTTGCTTTTCGTTAGTATTAAAGGTGATATTAAAGGTAATATAAGTGGTATTTAAAAAGTTAATAGATGAGTTAATAAGGGATAATGTTTAAAGTGAATATGCATCAAAGCAAACTAATCTCTAAATCTAACTAATATTGAAAGTTAAAAATAAGGAAGTAAAATGAGTGCAATTGGTAATTTAATCTGGTTTATTTTTGGCGGGTTAATTATGGGAATAGCTTGGTTCTTTTTCGGATTGTTGGCTTTTCTTAGTATTGTAGGTATTCCATGGGGGCGTGCTTGTTTTGTAATGGCGGGTTTTTCTTTTTTCCCATTCGGTAAAGAAGCAATAGCACGTGATGAATTAACCCAAGCTGAAGATCTCGGTACTGGAGGTTTAGGCTTGTTAGGTAATATTATCTGGTTTATTTTTGCCGGTTTTTGGCTGGCTATTGGTCATGTGCTGTCGGCAATAGCTTGTTTTGTAACTATAATTGGCATTCCATTTGCGATACAACATTTAAAGCTGGCAGGTATTTCACTTGCACCGGTGGGTAAAACGGTGGTTCCTAAAGAGGTCGCAGCAGCAGCTAGAAATGCCAATGCTGCGATTGAAGTTGCCAACTTAAGATCAAACCACTAGAAAATATTTGATGCAGACCACCATAAAGCATTTTAAATGGTCTGCTGCTTATCCGCTCAACTGCATAGATGTTAACTTGACTCAACTTGTCTTAATTTATCTTAACTTGGCTGAAGTTGACTTAACTTGAACTAGGCAGCATGGTGAAGTTTGCCACTGACACTGTTGGCAATCACTGGCAATACCTTCACAACAGCTTCATTTTTTTGAACTGCTTCTTCATTCTTAGGCTCAAAATACTTAACTAATTTCGAGTCAATAACCATAACCAAGCCAATCAACACTAAACTAGCTAAAGGTACATACAGCAATGAAGTAATGATGTTTTGGTTATAAACACCATTTAGTGCTATAGGGGCTATTACTAACAGTGTTGCTGTTATTCGGTATGCATATATTGTTACGAGTGAAGTAGTCATTCCCTTATCCTCTGTTTATTTACATTTTTATGTTTATTGCTTTTACCTTCTGGAAGTTTTAATAAACACATATGTTCTGTACTGATTCGATAAGGTAATTGTAGAATTGTTAACAAACTTTAACAAAAGGATAATATTCACCTTATGGGTGAATATTATTCATCTATATGGGAGGTGTTACTTATTTGGTTGTTAGGTGTAGAGTATAAAAGAGGAGTTAACTACTTTCCAAATTAGGCGATTTAATTAGCCAATTAAGAAAACAATGAATGTCGTGACGGTCTTTGTCTTCATCACGATACACGGCGTATAGACCTTGATTAAATGGCGTTTCTTGCTTAAAGGGCGTGATCAGTAACTTACGTTGAATTAGTAGTTTTTCAATGGGCATAATTGCCAACGCCAAACCTAAGCCTTGTTCAGCGGCTAGCAGTGATGAGTCGTAGTTGCTAAAGGTTAACTTATGTTGATAGTTTTTTTTAGGTAAGCCTAGGGATTGTGTCCATGTTTGCCAGATGTTATTCATGTTTGATAAATCAATTAACGGTATTTTATCAAGTTGTTCTAAGGAAGTTAATTGATGTTTTTTAGCAAAATCAGACGAACATACCGCATTAACTTTTAAGTCTAATATTTTTTTTACCGTTACGCCTGGCCAGTCACCCTTACCAATTCTAAGAGCTAAGTCGTAATCGTCGTAACGTAGATCGGTTACGTTCATACCGGTTTCTATGCGGATGTCTATATCGGGATGAGCATCTTGAAACATACCTAACTGAGGAATAATAACGTTACTTGCCATAGTCGGAAACGTTGATATTTTAAGTGTTGGTGAAGAGAATTTGTTTGTTATTTTTTTGGTACCTAGCTCAAATAATTCCAAACCTTGTTCAACATAATGTAAATACATGGTGCCTGCTGCATTTAAGCTAACACCGCGACTTTTACGTTGGAATAACTCAAAGCCAAGAAACTCTTCAAGGGATTTAATTTGATGGCTAACAGCAGAGGGAGTAATAAATAACTCTTTAGCCGCTAGTTTAAAATTCTCTAATCTAGCTGCAGCTTCAAAAATGCTTAACAGGTGCAATGCAGGAAGTTTTTTTGACATGAGGAAACATTATCTATTGAGTTACTGATAGCTATAATTAGCATAAGCCATTTTTGAATTGAGGTGAACTATTTAATCAGTGTAATTAGGTTGCTTTATTTATTCATCATTACTGAGGTGTCAAACTATTGTCTTTTATTAATTTACTTATTAGTTTTAAACGTTTTCTATTTTCTTTATCATTTCTAAAAGCTAAAACTAATTCTTTTTTCATTAGCTCTGCGACAATTTCTATATTGGCTATATTTTCTTTGTCCGCTAAATATAGCATTACTTTTGGGTCGGTAATCGCAACATCACTTCTGCCGACTGAAAGTTTTTTTAGTAAGGATAATTCATTAGAGGCATTTTCTACGTGATGTGGGTATTTGTTTATTGCATCAGCAATAACTTTTGGGTAAGTATAACTTTCAATAATGCCAACGGTATATTTTTCAAATAATTGGTCAATACTGTCATAAGTCACAGGCTTTTTGGTAAATTTTAAAATCGATATTGTTGACCAATCAACCGCAGGTGAAATTATGGCATTGTCAAATACGTCTTCACTCCAAGCAGGGTAAACTCCAACAAAATCAGTGTTGGTTGCAGCTAATAATTTGGCTCTCTTCCATGGGTAAAACTCAACAACAAGGGTGATTCCCTGCTTTTTTAATAATACTCTTAGTTTCTCAATTGAAGTTCCTTGGTTTGCCACAGAAGAGTCAGCATAAGGTTGCCAGTTTAATGACGCTACCTTCCATGTTTCATTAGCATTTACAGTGAACATAAATACCATCAAAAAAAGTACCAGTAAGCTTTTAATCATTATCTCTTCTTTATCTTCATTACAATTTTTAGTTATCTATTAACCCTAGTCCAAATTACTTGTTTTAACTTGAGTTTTTAAGGTTTAGCTTTGACAATCACAACTGAGGTGGTTAGCACCATGATTTAAATATTGTGTGGTGTTATTTTAATTATTAACTTTGGTCGTTGTCAAAAATCACTTGGCGGCCTGCTATCGCTCATTAGTTTATCGAGTTTGTTTTGTGCCTGCTTAGTGTTGGTTAAATCAACAATTTCGATCATTTCACATTCATCACGTACCATTTCAGCAATATTACTAGGGTAGTGACGGCAATCTTCTGGTCTGTCTTGATAAATTGCGCAGGTATATTTTGCTTGCCCCGATGAATTATCAGCGACAGGAACCTTTTCTAAGAACGGACAAAATGATAATTGTTTATCCGTTTTAGGATCGAACCAAATTTGTTTGTTACGTACGTACTGAGCAATGTGAGGTCGAAAAACTTCCCACATTTCAATGTCTTCATCAGAAGCTGAAAGTGCACCATCACCATATTTAATACAGCATTTACCACATTGATTACAGTCTTTCATTATGGAATAGGGCTTTCTAATAGTTGCATAGGGTAGAGTGTAGCATTATCGTAAAGTTAAATTTAAGCAATATACCGCTATCGTAAATAAAAGCTTTTTAGTTGGTTTTACCTTGCACTACGTTATATTCCTCAGTATGCTACGCGGCCTTTTTAAAGTCTGTGTTTACTGGCTTTGAAATACTTTTTATTTACTTGTTATATAGTTATGGCGGTTGAGAAATTATGATTGGTTTTGATTACGGTACGTCAAATTGTGCCGTTGGTGTGATGAAAAATTCTCAACCTGAAATACTTTCTTTAGGGCAGCATGGTCGGTTTGTTCCATCTACGTTATATGCACCCAGTCGCGATATTATTGTTAATTGGCTCTATCAGCATTTACCAGAGTCTGAACAAGCGGTTTACAAAACACAAAGGTCTCTACCTTTACAAAAAAGTCAGAACGTATTACGAGAGCTGAAACTTGACGGTATTCCAACAGAGTTATCTTTTGGCAAAGCCGCATTAGACCGCTATCTTGAAGATCCAGAAGAAGGTTATTACATCAAGTCTCCTAAGTCATTTTTAGGCGCTAGTGGTTTATTGCCTATGCAAATAAACCTCTTTGAAGACATTGTTTCTGCGATGATGAGTAATATTAAAACCCTTGCTGAGCAGTCTCAACAAAAAACAATAACCAAAGCGGTTATTGGCAGACCGGTAAACTTCCAAGGATTAAATGGCGAAAAAAGTAATAAGCAGGCGATTGATGTATTAACTAATGCGGCTAAACGTGTAGGTTTTAAAGAGGTTGAGTTTCAATACGAGCCTGTAGCTGCTGGTTTTGAATATGAAGCATCACTAACAAAAGAAACACGGGTGTTGGTTGTTGATATTGGCGGCGGAACAACAGATTGCTCAATGTTATTAATGGGACCTGATTTTATTACTAGTATTGACCGAGAACCACATTTATTAGCCCATAGTGGCATTCGTATTGGCGGAAATGATTTTGATATTCAACTAGCGCTTAAAGGCATTATGCCCAGCCTTGGAATGAATAGTATGCTTAAAACGGGTAAACCTATGCCTGTTAATAGTTTTATTAAAGCCGTTTCTATTAACAATGTTAATGAACAAACAGAGTTTTATAGTCAAAGTAATCGCCGTTTTCTTCAAGAGCTGAAAAAAGATGCGGCAGAAGCCGATGTTTTTTCACGGTTAATAAAAGTGCATGATCAGAAATTAAGTTACCGCTTAGTTAATGGTGCTGAACAAGCAAAAATTAGTTTAACCGATCAAGAGAAACAGCAAATTAACTTACAGGATATAGCCGATGATTTATCGGTAGATGTTTCTCGTCAATTAATGTTGGCAGCCAGTAGTAGTCAGCTAAAACAAATAGGGCAAATGATGGATGAAGCCGTTTCACAAGCTGCGTGCAAACCCGATGTTATATTTGTTACTGGCGGCACCGCTAAATCCCCAGTGATAGCTGAATTTTTGGAAGAAAAAATGCCTAATATTCCTTTAGTTGTCGGAGATCACTTTGGCAGTGTTACTGTTGGTTTAGCACGATGGGCACAAAGAATATTTAGCTAAGCTAAGTTAAGATAAGATAGAAGAGTCATAACCTTACTATTTCAAAAGTTATAATTAACAACACTCTTTGCAAGAGTTATTTATTGTGACGCTTTCTATTATTTCTAATGCTTGAATGATTTTTTTCTGCCCATTCAATTAAATATCCGACAGGCGTTAATATACTGACTCCTATGTCCGTTAATTCATAAACTACTTTAGGTGGACTTTGGTCAAACACTGTACGTGTTATGTAGCCATCTTGTTCTAGCTCTTTTAGTACTTTAGCTAATACTTTCTGAGAGATATCACCAATTGTTCTTTTAAGCTCATTGAATCGTGTTGGCTGCTCTGATAATACAACTAAAATGAGCAGACTCCATTTATCGCCAATACGATTAATCACATCACGGATTGGACAATTTGATGATGCTTTTTTATCTAATACGGTTACTTTATGCATATTTTACCTCTTTCTACTATTCATAGTTACTAGTCACTTCAAGGTGCCTAGTTACTTTAAAGTGCGTAATTGACACTAAGTATCCAAATGATACCATTCTGCTCGAATTAGATAAATAGGAATACAAAAATGAAATCAAAAAAATCATATATTGCTACAGCTATGTTTGCAGTTTTCACAATGCTTAGTGGTTGTAACAGTACGTCAATTACGTCAAATAATGTAAAGGTAAATACCCCAATGAAAGAAGTAGCATTGAAAGCACAAGATGCGTTTTTTAAAGATTATAATGCGACTGAGATAAAACAATATTTCCGTGAAGACTATATTCAGCATAATCCGCATGTTCCAACGGGTATTGATGCTGTATTAGGTTTTCTCCCTTTATTAAAGGAAGCAGGCACAACTTATCAAAACCACCGCTTATTGGAAGATGGTGATTTTATTGTTATGCATAATACTTACAACAACGCAGAAGCCTTTGGTGCCAAAGACGTCGTCATCTTTGATGTATGGCGTATGCAAGATGGACAGGTAGCTGAGCATTGGGATGCAGTTTCTCCAATCATTAAAGAAACAGCAAGCGGTCGTTCTCAGTACGATGGCCCTACAACGGTCAAAGACCTAGATAAAACCGAAATAAACAAACAGTTAATAGCCAACTTCATGGAGGACGTTTTCTTTGGTAAGGCTCCTGAAAAAATCAGTGAATACATTAGTACAAAGCAATATGATCAACATAATACTATGGTCAAAGATGGTTTAAACGCTCTTAATGAAGCTATTAGTTATCTTGTATCTCAAAACAATATGTTTGATTATCATAAGGTTCATCGTATTTTAGGTGAAGGTAACTTTGTATTAACCCAAAGTGAGGGACGATGGAATGGTAAAGCGCAAGCCTTCTATGATTTATTCCGTATTGAGGACGGAAAAATAGTTGAGCACTGGGACATAATTCAAGAAATTCCATCCAGCATGGCTCACAATAACGGCATGTTTTAAATTTAATAGTAAAGAGCCTTCATCTAGGCTCTTTAATTTCGTTATTGTTTATCAGCTCTTTCCTAGCCTAAATACCACAAGCTAAATATGAAACCTAACTAAGCTTTATTGCTCTATGATGTGTTGCCATACATCTTATCGAATCCTGGAATTCGAGTTTCCCAAACAGGTATTTTATCACCAATTACTTCCTTAAGTGTTTCGATGAATAGTCTGGTCTTCAACGCTGAGTCTCGGTGAGGGTAAACAGCGTAAAATGTTCCGTAATCAGCCAAATTGATATGCGTCATGATGGGTACAAGCTGGCCGGTTAAAATTTCATTTTCTATCATCTGTGCTGTTGTAACCGTAAACATTTTTCCAGCTAAAGCCGTTTTGATTAACATCTCAACTTCATTGACTTTATAAACAGGGTTAAGCTGAATAAAAGCCTCATTTCCCGTGTTGTCACGGTATTTAATTTTATCAATCAATAAGCCATGAGCTGAATAGACAGCAGCAGGTAGAGTTTCTAACTTGGGTATTGTGTTCGGTTGGCCATGCTTCTCAATAAACTCAGGTGCGGCGACAACTAACAACCGGTTTCTAGCTATTTGTTTGGCAATTAAATTAGACTCTTTCGGCTCGCCAATACGAAAACCAATATCAAAGCCTTCACCTACTAAATCGACAATCCGATCTTCTAACAGCAGCTCTACGCGAATCTCTGGATATAGCGCCTGAAACTTCAAAATGGCTTGTTGCACATATTGACGACCAAACAATGTCGAACTGGAAATTTTAAGCTCTCCCCTAGGCTCACTGTGATAATTTTCTGCTAAGCGTTTAGAGTTATTAAGTAAGCCTCTTAATTGTTTTGCTTGATTCACCATTTCAGCACCTGCCGCTGTTAATGATAATGAGCGTGTAGTTCGATTCAATAAATGAACGCCAAGCTCTTGTTCAAGCTTCCCTATTTGTTTAGAAATAGCAGACCTATTGACATTCCTATGCTCTGATACTTTAGCAAAACTGCCTAACTCTGATACTTCAAGTAAAAGTAGTAATCGACTAGCGAGATCCATAAACGGCCTATTGGTTCCTGTTTGGAACCAGTATAGTTCATTTTAGCTTGTTTTTTAATGCCTAATATGTTCTTAAAATAGCCACGTAAATTCGAAGTGACACAAACATTGTCGCTGCATTGACTATTTTTAAAGGAAGATTATTATGAATAAATTGATGATAACCCAAGAATCAGGCGTGGCTACTGTTCTAATTAAAAACCCTCCTGTAAATATTTTAACTATTGATTTAATTAACGAATTAAATGCGTTCATTTTGTCATTAAAAGATGATCGTGAAACTAAAGCAGTTGTTTTTAAATCGTTTCATCAAGCATTTTTTATTGCTCACTTAGACCTTAATGTCATTAATGGGACATCAGGTGGACAAGCCGCCTCAATAGAGTTTAACCATATGATTGCTAACATTAAAACAATGAAACAACTCTCTATTGCAGTAGTTGATGGAGTGGCGCGTGGTGGTGGTAATGAGTTTGTTATGGCGTGTGACTTAGCCTACGGTACTGAAAATTCAGCTTTTGCTCAACCAGAATTATATATTAATATTCCAACAGGAGGGCAAGGTGCAGTGCAGTTTGCTCGTCGTCTTGGGAAGGGTAAAGCACTGCAAGCATTGCTAACCGGTACTGACTTTACTGCACAACAAGCAGAAACTTTAAATATTATTACTCAGTTTGTACCTAAAGCCGAACTTGATACATTTATAGCACAACTATTATCAATTATTGTTGGTTGGGAGATTCGCGATATTGTGATGTACAAAGAAATTATTAATGCTTCCATAACAAATGAAGCTGTCGGGACTGAACTTGAATTGCGATACTTTTTAGAACGTGCAAAAGAAGAAAAAACACAAACTATCATTGCCACATTTCTTAAACATGGAGGCCAAACTGAACGAGAGGCTAGTGACATTCAAGGCATTTTTGTAGATACGGCCGCAGAGCTTTCAAAGTAAGGTTAAAATATAAATCAGTTTGGTGACCGAAAAAAGTCGGTTGCCACTGTTCCTTCCTTGCCATATAGATTTCAAAAAGTAGATGTTATTGAGTGTAAGTTACTTCGCTTTAAACAGCCAAAATCTATTGGTGTTAATGATCGTTTTGTCGAAACAACAGCCACTTTAGTTTAAAGTCTCAAAGACTATATGGTGGTTTAGTTATCTTTCAACACAAGGGATATCTATGTATATGAACGATGAAAATAGCTCAAAAAACTATTGATGAAATCGTCCGTTTTATCGTACCAGTAGACCTTTCTAACCTGATTATTAGGATGAGATTTTAAAACTCCCCCACATCATAAATTACAAACAACTAAAAAATATGCTCACTATATTTAGATTCAACAATCAATTACACTGTTGTTATTGCTTAATAATTAATAATTAATGATGGGTATCGATGTTTGTTGACATAGTTAAAGCGGTATTATTTGCTGGAATCCCTGTTGGCGCTTTTAGTTTTTTAATGGTTTATTACGCTTATTTAAATAACTATTTATCAACTGATGTTGCATTTAAGCATGCGTTTAAAAAGAACAATGAGGCTCAAACAAAACTTTCCAAAAAGCATAAAAAAAGTTTACTGTTCCTACATTCTAAATGGGTGACTTTCGGTGGTGGTTTTTATGGCCTAATCGCTTTATTAACCTTTGTTGTAATAGAGTTGCTGCAAATAGTTAATTTTCTAATGAGCATTAGAAGTTTTCAGGAGATCACTGCGTTGTTTAGCGTTAATGCTTTGATTAGTATGTTTGTTGACTCAGTTGTAAATATGCTCAAAGCCGCTATTTGGTTTACTTATTGGCCTGATGTTATTCATGCTCAAAACTTTTTAGTTTGGATAATAATCGCTTATTTAGGTTACCAATTGGGCGCAAGATTAGCCAAGTATTATGTAGTTAAAGGAAGATGCAAAGCCGAAATTTAAAGCAATACCTTGTAGCTAAGACGATTTATATTTGCTGAGAATAGCTTCTTAAAGTGCGATGAGTAAAAAGGTGATAACCTAAGGTTATATTGTTGGTAATTATAGGAATAAAGCAATCGCTGTTGTTTGTATATACTGACATCAAACCATTGCTTTTTGGAACCTAAATGCGCGCCCTAATATTCATCATTTTTTTTAGTTTACTGTCGACTTTTCAAGTTGATGCCAATGAAAAAATTATACTTGAAGGGCGTTTGCTCAACGAGTCAAAACACCCGATTGAACAAGTAATTATTAACATTGCTGGCAACTCGGTTACCAGCGATGATAAAGGCCGCTATTCAATTGCCCTTAATGCGCAGGCGACTTATCAATTAACCTTTACTAAAAAAGGTTATTTCAAATCAATTCAAACGTTTAGTCATTATGAACTTTTTTCTCAATCAACGGATGAACAACAGCCAATAATTGCTGATATCACCCTTGTTGAAAAAGTAGATAAACGCGTTATGCTCGCCTTTGGCGGTGATGTAATGATGGGGCGTCGATTTTATAAGCCTTATTTTGGTGATGACATTCTTATCCACCCTGATAACAAGTTAGTTGACAGCAAAGCGATTGTTGAGAACATTAAACCCTACATGAGCATTGCCGATTACGCTGCGGTAAATTTAGAAACTCAAGTCGCTGATGCATTGCCGGGTGAACGAGCTCCTAAATCAGTGACTTTTTATTCTGAGCCTGAAGTACTCGATGCATTAACATGGGCGGGTATTGATTACGTGTCGTTAGGTAATAATCATACTTTTGACTACATGACTTCAGGTTTAGTCTCTACTTTAGCTTTTTTGAATAAAAGTCAATTAGGTTTTTCAGGCGCTGGTATGGATGAAACACAAGCGTTAAAAGCACACCATCAAGTCATTAATAATACTGAATTTTCAATGCTAGGTTATGTGGGCTGGGAAGGTAGTGCTAATCCAACACAAACGGCTAACCATGAACATGGCGGCGCAGCATATGGCTCAATGAAAAACATAACCGAATCGGTTAACAAGCAAGTAGCTCAAGATAAAGTAACCATAGTGCAATATCATGGCTCTCAAGAGTATGCCAACAACCCAACAGGTGTTACCGAGCAACGTTTAAAGTCTGCTTTAGATACTGGCGCAGCACTCGCTATTGCTCATCACCCCCATGTAACACAAGGCTTAGAGTTATATGATGGTAAGTTAATCGCTTATTCAATGGGTAACTTCATTTTTGATCAAAATTTTAGTGCCACTCAACATAGTTTTATTTTGTACGTTTGGTTAGATGAAGGTCAGTTCCATCGTGCAGAAATAGTGCCTTTGTATGTAAAAGGCTATAAACCTACGCCAGCAACCGGCATGCACAGATATACGGTAATGAAACGTTTAACCGAACTTTCAAAAACGCGAAATACACCTATTAGCCAATCAGGTGGTCATGGTGTTATTACCGCAGAAAATAAACAAATAATAAGTGAGAAGCCAAATAATCCAATAACCACTGATCTGTTATTTACTCAAGGTACTAAAGTAGCAAGCTTGTACCATTTACCTTGGCAGCTACAAATAGCCACGGTGAAATTACCGACAAAAGAATTGAAATATCGCTTTGGAACTAACTTAGTTAATGGCAGTGATTTTGAAAGCTTTTCAACGTTTGATAGTCCCGAGCGAGGTTGGTTATTTGATCGAGACATCACAAAAATAAATAACTACGGTGCTAGCGGTAGTAAAAGTCTTGGAATTACCTTAAAAGAAGGTCAAGCAACTACCTTTGGTATGCAAAGTTTTAAACGAGTATTTTCAGCCAGCAGACCGATTACCGTTAAAGCAAACATTAAAAGTAATGAGGCGGTAAAATTAAGCTATTACTGGCAGGGTAGGAAGAAACGACAAAAGTTGTTTGATGCCTTTAAAAATAGTCCCAAAAACTTAATTAAAACAGTAGAGCTTAACGGCACTAACCAATGGCAGGCGGTAGAGGTAGATTTTAATTCGCCTAGAATTGGTTATAAAAGCTATCGAGTATTAGTAGAAATTACCTTAAAAGATGGTACTATCAGCCAAGTTGATATTGATGATTTTGCCGTTATTGAATGGCAAACCTCTTTTACCGATAATATTCAACCTCAGTATTTTACCATTGATAGTAGCCAGGGTGCTTACATTGGTTTGAATAAAACTACGAGTAAAAAAGTACAGCTAAGTTATTAAGCTCTATACGGCTGTATAATAGAAAAGTAAATCGTGTTGCAGTTGGGGATAGACAGAATACTGTTTATCCCCTTATTATTTCTATCTTGTTAACTTCCCTTAGATATTTCTTCACGTAAAAAGGGAATAAATGCTTCTGTTACTTTCGACAAACTTCTATTTTCTAAATGAAGGGCATTAACACTAAAGTTAAGTGGTGGATCAAACGATGCCATGGCCGTACTCTCATCTAGGTTTCTTTGAGCGGTAAATTTATCAACCACACAAATTCCAGCGCCTTGGGCAACTAGTCGTGCAGCAATGAAGTAGGTTTGTACTTTTATTGGAGATTCAAGGGTAACCTTATCTTTGAGCATTCGTGTCCATAATAAATCGCCTAACGGGCCACTTTCACTAATGTCGATGTATTCAAAATCGACTAAGTCATGTAACGTTAATTTATCAGGACAATCTGGAAAGCTTGTTTTAGGATAAACAATAACAAGCTCAGACTGAGCGAACTCAATTGAGGTAACACCGGGTAATACTTTAGGCGAAAATAATATCGCCAAGTCACATTTATGCTCTAACAGTGCCTGCATTACCGCGTCGTTATGCACTGTTTGCACATTGAAATTAACCTTCAAATGTTCCTTATGATATTTAGAAATAGCACTAGGAATCGCATTAAACCCTAATGCCGGTGTTAGGCCAAGGTTGATTTGACCATATTCAGATTTTTTAATATTTTCAGCGGTATTTTTAATAGAGCGCATTTGTTGATAAATTTTATCTACTTCATCAAAAAGCATTTCAGCTTCATCTGTTGGAATTAATCGACCTTTCACCCGTTCAAATAAATTAAACCCTAGCTGCATTTCAGCATGAGCTAGTACTTTACTTACTGAAGGTTGTGATACATGAAGTATTTTTGCCGCATTGGTGATTGAGCCTGTGGTATAAATTGCGTGAAAAATTTCAATGTGTCTGATGCGCATATTGTTATTCCTCTAGTAAATTGCCATTTGAATTAATAAGTGAGTCGTAAGGTAAATTCATATGTTTTATTTTATTTGTAATCGTTAATTTAGTTTTAGTTCTATAGTCGCTTAAGCAAAAAAGTATACTGTTAATGTCCATAAACATGCCGCTATGGTTGCCGCAAACGATGCCGGTACCAACTGAGACTTAACATGATCCATTAAATCGCAACCAGTGGTCATTGAGCTTAATATGGTAGTATCAGAAATAGGTGAACATTGGTCGCCAAAAACACTGCCGTTAAGAACGGTTGCAAAACACACCATCATAAAAATTTCAGGGTTTGCTAAACCTTGAGATTGACATATTGCCCAAGCTAGTGGCATAGCCAAAGGAAAAGCTATGGCATAAGTGCCCCAACTAGTGCCCGTTGAAAAAGCAATAACCATTGTCATTAGTTGTAATATTACTGGCAACAACCAAAAAGGTAATTGTTCACCCAATAATGAAACTAAATATAAACCGCCACCAATATCTTTGCTAATACTGCCGATTATCACCGCTAGCATTAAAATCACCGAGGCAACCACCACCCCCTTTAATCCGTTAGCGAAGCCGTCAACTAAATCTGATAGTGACATGCCTTTAATCAGTGCAATTGAAGCAGACAACAGCAAAGCACAGCCAAAGGCCCAGTTAACTTTGGGTACGCCAGAATCTATAAAAGTGTAGATAGCGATAGCGATTAACATTACTAAGGGAATAAAGAATTCTAGAACGTTTGAGCGATAACCTTCAGGTACATCACAGGTTTGTAATTCTTTAGCACTTAACGGTTTAGCTTGTGGTGCATCGAGTTGGCCTGTTGTTAATGCCCTTTGCCTTGCATCACGAATACGTTTACCTGAAAAAATGGTGATGTTCATGCTCAAAAGCAAAGTACCTATTACGGCAAAAATGCCATAAAAACTAAAAGGTATACTGCTAAAAAAGAAACTTAATCGATCCGACTCAGTAGCTAAAAAGGAAACCCCAGGGACAAAAATAAGTGCCTGAACATAGGCAGGCCAAGCATTAAATGCGATAACTGATGCGATAGGAGAGGCTGTTGAGTCAACAATATAACTCATTTCTTCATGGCTCACTTTTGCTTTATCTGCTAATGGCCTAACGGTAGTACCGACTAATACGGTACTCATGGTGCCGCCTTGAAAGAACAATACCCCCAAGAGCCAAGACACAAGCTTTGCTGAACGCTCTCCTTTTACAAAATGAACGGTCATAAATTGGGCAAATGCTTGAGCGGCACCCGTTTTAGACCATATACCTAGCAACCCACCTAATAACCAAAGGTAGAGTAATAACAAGCTGGCGGTGCCATCTTTAGCCAAGTTAGGGATAATGATTTCACCGGTAAGGTCATACTGCCCTAGCATTAATGCACCAACAACAATGCCGCCAAATAGTGATGTAAGCGGCTCTCTAGTAATTAAACATAAGGCAATAGTGATAAATGCAGGTAATAATGACCATAAGCCAAAATGAAAAGCCGGCTTTAATAACTTTAGTTGCTGATTATCATCTTCAACCCATTGCTGTTTCAGTAACGGTGGTTCGGTAAGGTTGGTTAAGTGTTGTTGATTAAGGGATGATTTTTCATAAGGCACAATACCGTCAATAACAATTTCTTTGTCTTTGTATTTATAGGCGGAATTTCCTGAGCCATTAGTATAAATGTCATAAATATAAGACTGCTCTAGCCAAGTTTTTGTCACTTGGCTATTGATATAAATAGCTGCCAATAAACCGATGACAATAACGATAAGTGCGATAAATTTATTATTTTGCATTGTTAACGCCTGTCATAATTCTTTAATCATTCTATTAATATAACTTTAGGTTATAGGATAAATTTAGCTTATGAAAGAGAGAAATAATTTAATTTTTGAAAGTTGAATACTTGATTAATGTTTAGTGAAAGTTTAAGTCATTTTAAAATAACCGACTATCTGTTAGTTAAATAGTCGGTTTATCATTTTACTCTGGTATGGGTTAACTGGCCACAAACGGCAAACTTAAATAAAATTGAATAACCAAGGCATTGGTTATATCAATAAAAAAGGCGCCCACTAACGGTACAACTAAGAACGCTTGTGGTGAAGGGCCATGTTTTGCAACCAATGATTCCATGTTAGCAACTGCTGTGGGTGTTGCCCCTAAGCCAAAGCCACAATGACCACCGGCAATGATGGCGGCGTTATAGCTTTTGCCCATTACTCTAAAAGTAATAAAATAGGCAAACATCATTAACATGACGGTTTGCACCAAAATAATGACTACCATAGGGCCAGCGAGGTTTGCTAATTCCCATACCTTTAAAGACATTAGTGCCATGGCTAAAAAAATGGAAAGTGCCATAGTACCCCATAAATCAATGCAGGCTCTGCTGATAGTATAACGCTTTGAAAACTCGCATAAGTTAGTGGCTACTACACCAAATAATAAAGGCATTAAAAAAGCCGGTAATACCACATCAACGGCTTTTAAACTTTGATAAGCAATATCGCCAATGACCATACAAGATAAAATAACAAATAAGGTTTCCATCATCTTTTTAGGAGTAACCAAGTCATGATCATCAGGGTTGAATGTTATTGTGTCATCTAATTCTTCATGATATTCATCTGCTTTAAGGTTGTAGCGTTTTATGAGTCTTTTACTTACTGGACCACCTACTAGCCCCCCTAGTACAAGTCCTAAGGTCGCCGCAGCCATGGCAAGTTCAAAAATACCGCCAGCCATATTATATTCACTGATAAATAGGTCTGCATAAGTTGCTCCATTGCCGTGGCCACCTGATAAAGTGACAGAGCCTCCAATTAACCCCATGAGTGGGTTCATGCCACTTGCCATTGCTAGTGATACGCCAATGGCATTTTGAAAAAGTAAATAAACGGTAGCGATGCCAAGAAATAAAACAACTTTAGGTCCACCTTTGAGTAAAAGTGAATAACTTGCACCTAAACCAACAGTGGTAAAAAATATAGTCATCAGTGGATTTTTTAAACCCATATCAAAGGCAAAGTGCAAATCAAAAAAACTATGCGCAACAGCAGCTAAAATAGAGAATACAATGCCGCCAACCACAGGCTCTGGGATATTGTTATTACGCAAAAAAGCTATTTTACTATTACAATAATATCCTGAAAAAAGGATAATAAGTGCTACCACCAAGGTTGCGATAATACTGAGGTTTATTTCCATAACTGTACTCTCTTTATTGTTCTAATTCAGGTGTTAGCATTCAATCAAAACCGCTTGTTGGCTCAAGTGCTGTAAATTTTCTTGAGCAAGTTTTTATATTAAGAAGTGGAATGTTATCTTGTTTTACTTAAGACAAAGACGGTTACATATTACTTAGCACGTCTTCAAGGGATTGTGCTGCACGGATGCATGTAACCACTAATTCATGTTCATCGTTGTCATCACTTTCAATAACACCTTTAGCTGCATTTTCAACAGTGTACACGGCTACTCTAGGTAAGCTATTGTAATCAAAGTGGTTAGTGAAATAATATCCGCCGGTATCATGTACCATCACATAATCATTAGCGGTTAATTTTGGCAACTTTTGATCAGCACAAATTAAATCACCAGCAAAACAACATGGCCCTGCAACATCAGTTGCGACCACATCACAATTGTTCGCTGTTTTCTCAATGCCATTTACATTGAAACCTGTGACACGAATGGGCCACGATTTAGGTAAAAAAGCGGTGCGAGTTAAAATCTGCGCACCGGCATGGGTAGTCGCGATATGTCGCCCCCCAGAACTTTTAGTATATTCAACACGGGTAATAATAACGCCATTTTTGGCAACAATTGCACGGCCAAACTCGGTTTTAACTTGGTACTTATCGGTGAACAATATCGGCACGGCAGCTTTTAGCACATCGGCATAGTCTTGAAAACTTGGGGTTATTTCATCTGAAGTAAAGTTAACAGGAAGACCACCACCTATATCCAGTCGAGTAATTTGCTGTTTACCCATTTCATTATTAATTTCTTCTGCTAATTCGGTAATAACCTTTATGCCATTGGCCATTAAACTGAGTTCACAGCCCTGGGAGCCTGTATGCGTATGAAGGCTTTTTAACCATGGTCTTTTTTTATATATATCGATTAATTGCTGGCGATTATTATTGTCTTCTAAAGCAAACCCAAATTTAGAGGTTGCTGTTGCTGTACTAGTTGAACCAATTTTTCCAGCACCAATTTGTGGATTAACTCGAAAACCAATGACAGAGCTTGTTTGCGGAAACTCTTCCATTAATTGATCGACTCGATCAAGCTCTTGTAAATTATCGATGTTAAGTGAAATATTATGTTTGATGCAGGTTCTAAGGTCTGCCAAGGTTTTGGCTGGTGAATCAAAAATTATTTCTTCAGCAGTAAAACCTGCAGCACGGGCAATCATTAATTCACCTGGGCTTGCTACTTCAGCGCCCATGCCATATTCCTTTAGCGACTCTAATACTTTCACCAAAGCATTTGCTTTGACAGCAAAAGTATGAAAAAAGTTTTTTGGGAAGGCCGAATAAACATCACTTACTGTTTTTTGTAAGCTATTTAAATCCATAATTCCGATAGCGGTTAAGTTGTCATCAATGATATTTGCGTTAAGTGCGCTGTTAATTATTTGTTGCTTTCTGCTCATGATCGGTATCTTTTTATTTGATTACAAAAACAATGTCGCTGATGACATTAGGCGATAGATTTATCCAATACCATCTAAGATAGAGCAGGGGAGGAAAAAGCGACAATAGTTAATCTTGGTGCACATATAACCTTGGGTTATGTAGGTAACTATTACAACCATTTGTTGTGAAAGTAGAATGCTAGGGCTATCTGTGGATAGTTGAGTTGTACAACATCAGGTTATACCTTATGAAAATAAATGAATTTGCTTGTAAATGGTCTACTAACTAGGATTTTAGTTAATGCAGTAACAAGCCTTCTACTAATAAGGTGAATGTTGAGCAGAAGTTTATTCATTGAAATTAAGGTAATTTATTGTGACTTCCACTACAGAGCTAGACCTAACCCAACATATTAAAACTAATTACAAAAACAACGATTGTTTAGCTCTGCAAAATTTTTGTGAACAACTATTTTCCTGCGCTTTAGATGAAGATATGCAGGCTTTATCTATTGAACGTCGTTATCAAATAGCCTGTTCGCTCTGGCAAAATTTTTCATCAAAAACTGATAACGAAGACGTCGTTGTTATTGAACCACTTACCTTGAATTCTTACGCGGTAAAAGGCAGTGCCTTAAAAATAATTACGGATGATAAAGCTTTTATTGTTGACTCATTAACAGAGCTGTTAATCATTGAAGATTATAAAATAAATCTATTTATTCATCCAGTATTAATCAACAAACAAGGCGTTGGCGAGTCTGTTTTATATATTGAGATGACTTACCAACTTAATGACCTAGAAATGAAACTATTAGCTGATAAAATTAAGCAGTTATTAAAGGCTATTAACGCGGTTACCTCTGACTGGCAGGCAATGACAAGCCAAGCAGAAGCGCTTGTTAATGAAAATAATAAAAGTGCAGTGAACGATTTTTTACAATGGCTTCAACAAGACAATTTTGTGTTTTTGGGTCACCATACACTTTTACTTAATCCCGATAATAACAGTCAATCAGCAGCAAGTAATTTAGGCATTTTTAGCTTAGATAACTCAAATGAAATATTGAATTATCTAAATGACTACGCAAATGGCCACACAAATAACCCAGTAAATGACGACGTAGATTTTCATTCAATAAATGGGGGGGTAAGTGATGAGTTAGCTCGAATTATTGATTCTACGCAGAGTTTATTTGTGACAAAGTCGAACACCCAGTCTGCGATTCATCGACATGATTATTACGATCAAATTCATGTTAAACAGTTTTCAGAGCAAGGCCAACTCATAGCCATACACTGTTTTATCGGTTTATTTACTCAGATAGCCAATAACCTTACTCCTAATAAAAACCCTTATTTAAAGGAAAAACTTTTTGGGGTATTAAAAAACTTATCACTGAAAGCCGATAGCCATAATTATCGCAACTTTAGTCATATACTTGCTGCACTGCCCAAAAGAGAGCTGTATGAAAGTAGCACTGAACAATTGTTGGTGTTAGCAAAAGGCATTTATAACCTTAATGCGAAAAGTAAAGCGGGCGTATTTGTTCGTGAAAATGATTTTAATCAACAGGTGTCGGTATTAGTTTTTGTTTCTAAAGAAGCCTTTTGTACCGATCTAAGAGACAGCATTGAAGATGAACTTAGCCAGGTGTTTTCAGGGGAAATATTGTCAAGAAGGTCGATGCTTAATGATAGTTATTTAGCGCAGTGGCACTTTATTGTACAAAAAGGGGAGTCATTAACCTCCAAAGTCGATACTTTAAACCTGGTCAGTAATATTGAAAAGAATGCACTAAGTTGGCAAGAAAGTTTATCCTGCTTAGTTCATCAAAATTGGTCAGTCGAGCAATCTCCTAGACTTATTGAAAAGTACGGTGAGGGTTTTTCTAAAAGTTATCGAGAACATTTCAGTGTAGTTGAAACCGTCAATACCATCACATGCCTAGAGCAGTTAGCGAAAAACCAGACCTTTCAATTTCAAATTACTTCAGACAAGTCATCTTTTGAAAATCGACTAAAACTGAATATTTATAGTTATTCACAAAGTATTGCATTAAGTGATTCAATTCCTATATTAGAAAACTTTGATTTCAGGCCATTGGATGAATTTAGCTTTAAAATAAAAGTTAATGGTAAGTCTGGTGTTATTAACGATCTTTATAGTTATACCCTTGAATATCCACAGCAAGTGAAGATTGATAGTGATGACCTACAAGAAAATATTGAAGATGCTTTATTACAGGTTTGGCTTGGAAATATTGAAAACGATGGATATAACAAATTATTGCTGTCAGCCAAGCTCGATATTAGGGAAATCGTTATTATTCGAGCGTATGGTAAGTATTTACGTCAACTCGGTTTAGGTTATAGTGAAGAATATTTTCAGCAAGCACTTATTGAATACCCTAATATCGTTGTTGACTTAATTGAGTTTTTTGAAGTGAGATTTTCTTTAAATAATCAATCAATTGAACAACGTATTAAGCTTGGTAATGATATAAAAGATCGATTATTGGCAAGCCTTAACTCGGTACTGAAAATTGATCATGATCGAATTTTACGAAATTTTATTTCTGCAATTTCTGCGACGGTAAGAACCAACTTTTATCAAAATACTTCTTCAGGTCAAGCCAAAAGCTATTGTTCATTTAAAATTCGTAGTGGTGAAATAGTCGATGCTCCTCAGCCTCGCCCTTATGTAGAAACTTTTGTTTACTCTCCAAGAGTTGAAGGTGTTCACCTACGTTTTGGCTTAGTGTCTCGTGGCGGGTTACGTTGGTCAGACAGACGTGAAGATTTTCGAACAGAAGTTTTAGGATTAGTTAAAGCTCAACAAGTTAAAAATGTGGTGATAGTACCTCAGGGCGCTAAAGGAGGTTTTGTTCCTAAACAATTACCGGAAAATGGCTCAAGAGAACAAGTGACTAATGAAGCAATAGGCTGTTATAAAATTTTCATTTCAGCGTTATTAGACTTAACAGATAACAATACAGCGCAAGGGATAACCAAACCTGACGATGTTGTATGTTTTGATGGTGATGACAGCTACCTTGTAGTTGCAGCAGATAAAGGTACAGCAACTTTTTCAGATATTGCTAATGCCATCGCTATAGAGAATGGCTTTTGGTTAGGTGATGCATTTGCTTCTGGTGGTAGCATTGGTTATGACCATAAAAAAATGGGCATAACGGCAAAAGGTGCGTGGGTTTCAGTGCAGCGTCATTTCAATGAAATGGATATTGATGTGCAACATGATGAAATTAATGTGCTGGGTATCGGTGATATGTCTGGTGATGTTTTTGGTAATGGCATGTTGTCGTCAAAAACCATTAGGTTGGTGGCCGCCTTTGATCATCGTGATATTTTTATTGATCCTAACCCAAATGCTTTTTCTAGTTTTATCGAACGAGAAAGACTTTACCATTTACCTAGGTCGTCATGGGCAGATTATAACGAAAAACTAATTTCTAAAGGTGGTGGTGTATTTAGCCGCTCGTTGAAACATATTGAACTATCGCAAGAAATAAAGACATTGCTTAATATTGATGAACAAGTGACAAGGATGTCCCCCGTTGAATTGATTCGCTGCATATTAAAAGCTAAGGCTGATTTATTATGGTTTGGTGGCATTGGTACTTATGTCAAAGCAGCTAGTGAAAATAATAGTGATGTGGGGGATAAAGCCAATGATTCTCTGCGAATAAACGGCAGCGAATTACAGTGCCGGGTGATTGGTGAAGGTGGTAACCTTGGCTGTACACAATTGGCTAGAATAGAGTTTTCTAAAATGGGCGGTAAAATAAATACCGATGCCGTTGATAATTCTGCAGGTGTTAATTGCTCTGATAATGAAGTAAATATTAAAATATTACTCAATAATTTAGTGAGTAAAAATGTTCTAACAAAAGATGAACGAAACAATTTATTGGCGGATATGACTGATGTCGTTGGTGACATGGTATTGCGTAATAATTTTTATCAAGCTCAAGCTTTAAGTATTGATGAAGCCAATAGTCAGTCGCACTTTGATAGTTTTAGTCGTTTAACACACTATTTAGTTGGTCATGCCGATTTAGATCGAGCGTTAGAGTATTTACCTGATGATGATGAGTTACAAGCGAGGAACGTTGCTAAACATGGGCTGACTCGGCCTGAGCTGGCAGTTTTAATGGCTTATTCAAAAATGGATGTCAATAATGCTTTGCTAAAAGAGCAAGGTTTATTAACCGATCCCTATTTTGAAAGGTACTTATTGACTGCTTTTCCTAATGTTTTAGCGACAAGATATCCTGAATTTGTTCTCGAGCACCCATTAGCTAAGCAAATTATTGCGACAAGTGTTGCTAATGAAATATTTAACCGTGGCGGCATCCATGCAGTACGAGAGCAAACGGGGGCAACTATTGCAGAGATAGTTAAAGCCTTTATGATCGCTAAGGAAGTGTTTGGCCTTGATGACATTTGGGCTGAAATAGAGTCATTATCTGACAGTGTTACGGCAGACATTCAAATAAAAATGATGATTGAAGTTCAGCGTTTTTATCGATTAATGGCTATTTGGTTTATCAATCATGCCAGTCCACAAGAGTCTATTGAAACGATTGTTTCGCAATATACTCCTGGGATTAAAACACTGCAACAACTTGATGATGCTGACATAACCTTGCCTTTTTCACCTATTGAACAATCGCTATATCAGTTAGAAAAGCAAACTGATAGCTTAGCTGTTGTTGAAAGAATTCATCAGTTAAAAGTCTCTTCTGTGGTGTTTTGTGACATAGTTAAAACTGCTTTTGAACTAGATCTTCCGGTGACTAAAATACTGCCTTGTTATTGCTCAGTCAGTAAATTGGTTGGTCTTGCTTGGTTGATTGAACAAACAGAAAAAGTTAGCACTCATGATCACTGGTCAAGACTCGCGCGTTTTTCGTTATTGCTGGATTTACTAGAGTTTAGAGAGAAGTTAGTGGTTAAGATTATCAAAAACCATTTAAGTGAAAAACCAGGCAAAGCGATAGATTTATGGAAGGCGTCAAAAAGCTCAGATATTGAGCGAATTAAAAGAGTGATTGACGATCTTAAAGTTGCTGGAGCTATACATATTGATAAGTTATATTTTGCGAATCGGCAAATACGTACACTGCTTGTTTAATCATTAAAACCTTCTGCCCTTAATTTTATTTAGGGGCAGAAGTTGATGTTTTACTAGCGATGAGTCGCTCTCATTTCCAATAACACTCCTTAGCTAAATTTTCTATTTCTGTGATAGCTACACACTTATCAGCTAATTTTTAATCTACATTTTTAGTTTTAAGATGAAATCTCCAATTTAGTGGAATAAATTTAATTCTCAACTAGATTTAGTTATATAAAAAGTCACTGTTTTATATAGATAAACTTTGATGTTTGAATATTAAATTGTTATTGATCGTTTGATAACTGGTTTGATTTATCTCAACCTATAACCCTAGGTTATAGTTTTGCTATAAAGCGTCAATTGTTTAAAGAGAGTTTTGAGTTCATGGTTAGTAAGAGATAAATGATCAGGTAAAAAATATACCTGACAAAATATAAATAACGTGGGAATTATAACGATGAATGTCATGAAAGAAAGATCAAGCTTAACGCATAAGTTGTCATATCTAAGTTTATGTGTTTTAACCGCAGTATCATCTCAGTTTGTTCAAGCTGAGGAAAATCAACAAAGTGAAAAAGAAGCTGAAGTAGAACGCATTTCTATCATTGGTAGTAACATTAAACGTGCTACTGATATTAGTACATTACCTGTTACAGCATTAACTGCTGCTGATATTGAAAATACTGCAGCAATGACTGGTGATGAGTTACTTCGTTCTATCCCACAAATGGGCTCAGTCAACTTTGGTGAAACAACGGGGTCTTCTAACGTTAACGACGCGCGTGGCGATGTCGGTTCATTTAACCTAAGGGGCTTAGGCGCTGGTAATACATTAGTATTGCTCAATGGTCGCCGTATGGTAAACCATCCCGGTACCCAATCTAAAAAAGGTGCTAATAAGGTTCCAGTAAATACGGTTAACTCTAATACTTTACCTGTTTCAGGTCTGCGCTCATTAGAAGTTTTACGTGATGGTGCTGCTGCTGTTTATGGCTCAGATGCTGTTGCCGGCGTAGTGAACTATGCCCTTGACAGTGAATATGTCGGTCACAAAGTTAGCTTAAGATATGGTCAATCTCAAGGCACACCATTAAATGAAACAACCTTTAGTTACTTAGGTGGTATTGAGCTTAATGACGGCCTTTCTAATCTTGTTGGCTCGGTAACTGTTTATAACCGTAATGGTATGATGGCAACTGAACGTCCTTATTCGGCAAGTCATGATAGACGTGAATATCCAGGTTTACCTGAAGAGTTTGTTGGCGATACTCAATTAGATAACCGTAGTACAGATACTCCTTGGGGAGAATTCAATAGCGATAGTTTAGGCCGGTTTCATCTTCAACCTGATTCACTGTCTGGTTGTGTTGATTCACCACTTGATGTTGAAGGTGTCTGTGTAGATAAAGGTAGTACAGGCCGTGATATTCGATTTGACCGAGGTACAACACGACCATTATCTTCAGACGCAGAAAGAGTTAACTTTTATACTCACTTTACTCATGAGGTAAATGAAGATGTAGAATTTTTTGCTGAAGGTATCTATTACCAAGCTGAACTTACTAATCAATCAGAGCAAAACCATGGTGGTAGTAAACATCAGTTTACTGTTGCAGCAGATGCTTTTTATAACCCGTTTAACGAAGAAGTTATAGTTCGTAAATATCGTCCTGTGGATATCGGACCAAGAACCGTTACCGTTGAAGATAGCAGCTTTCGAGTGCTAGCTGGTTTTAAAGGCTATATGGGGGACTGGGATTGGGAAAGTGCAGCATTTTATAGTGAAGCTGAAACTAACGATCGTAGTACACGTGTAGACGTGAATGCATTTTCTGCTGCTGCTAACAGTACAGACGAAAGTACTGCTTATAATATGTTTGGTGGTGCTGATGTTAACAACCCGAATACCATTGGCAATACACCGATAATTTCAAAATCAATCAGCGATTTATTTGTTGTTGAAGCGCTAACAAACTCAAAAACCAGCTTAGCGTCGATTGACTTTAAAGCCAGTAACAGCGAAGTGTTCAGTGTTCCAGCTGGTGACGTGGGTCTTGCTGTAGGTGTTGAATTTCGTCGTGAAACTTATGATAGTGACCGTTCTCCATACGTAGATGGTAGTAGACCTTTTACTGATGCATATGGCGTTGTTAATGACAGTTCATTATATGGCAGTAGTGCCACTTCTGATGCCAGCGCTAGCCGAAACATTGGTTCTGCTTATGCTGAGCTTATTGTTCCATTGATCGATAGTGGTGATCAGTATGCTGAAGTACAGTTAGCGGCACGTTACGAGAATTTCTCTGATGCGGGTGATGCACTAAAACCTAAAGTTGCTTTATTTTATAAACCAACTGAATGGGTAAGTTTTAGAGCCTCTTATGCCGGTGGCTTTAAAGTGCCAGGACTGCAACAAAGTGCTGAAAATAGTAATATGCCTCGTCGTAGCTCTAAGTATGATCCAGTAGTTGATGATACTTATGCGATTATTGATAATCGCCAAGGTAACTCAAATCTTAAATCAGAAGACAGTGTAAATACCTCGTTCGGCCTTATTTTTGAACCTATTGAAAACTTAACGATAACAATCGATTCTTGGAATATAGATCAAGAGAATCTTGTGTTCTTAACGCCTTACGGAACGGTTCTAGCACATGATTATGTTTTACGTGTAAATGGTTCTAGTAATGAAACAGTTATCCGTGATGCAGACTTAGTTGCTAGCGAAGTAAATAACCAATATTTAAATTCGTCAGCACAAGAGTTATCAGGCCTAGATTTTGGCATTGTTTATGATTTTGAAACAGCCATTGGTGATTTTGAGTTTAACGTTAACGCGGCACATTTAACTAAATATGAAACATCTGTTGATAGTATTTCTGCTGTAGTACTTGAAGCTCAAGAAGATTTAGTGACTTATCCAAACCTTGCCGATGTAAACGTTGATGGTGTAGGCGATCAAATATTACAAGATGGTAACCCTGAGTGGCGTGCTAAATCTTCACTTAATTGGCGACTTAAAGAGTGGGGTGCTGGTGTAAGTGTTAATTATGTTAGTGAATTCATTGATACTAGTACTAATGCGACTGTTGATGATGAAAAAATATTTTTACCTATCGCCAGCATGACAACTGTGGATGCCTATGCATCATATAAATTTGCTGAAAATAGCACATTATCTGGAGCATATATAAGATTAGGTGTACGTAATCTTGCCGATGAAGAACCGCCGATGGCTGATAACTATTGGCATGGCTACTCTGGTGATTACCACTCAAACCGAGGCCGTTATTTCTATGTAAACTTAAGCAAAAGCTTTTAGTTTGTTGAATAAGATAGATTAGAAGTTAGATATACTCTATGGCTCGACTAGTTAACATTACGTAATACTAGTTGAGCCATATTCCTTTCCCTTAGTTTATAAAGACAACATTATGAAAAAATTATTGCTTACTTGCTCATTGTTATTTTCTAGTATTTTACTACTGTCATGTACCACGAACCAGAGTAAACAAAGTGAAAATGCGCAAGCATGTAGTAGCGGTAACGTTCGACTTACCACTGATTTTTCGACTGCACGTATGGATGAATGTAAACGGGTAGCAGAGAATGAATACCTAATTACCTTAGTCCCTGAAAACACCCCTATTAATTCAAGCCCTTGGTATGCTTTTAAAGTACAAGCAGATCAAGTAACAGATATTACTATTACGATGAAGGTACGAGGTGATGAGCATCGCTATCCACCTAAAATTAGTCATAATAGCGAAGCCTGGCAATTACAGAAATATAAATTAAAAGGCGAACGATTGGTGATGAATATAAGCGCCTCACCAGAGCCTATCATTATTGCCGGACAAGAGATTATCAATAATCAATACTATATTGATTGGGCCGATAAACTAATAAGTAATAAGCAAGTAACACGGAGTGTTTTGGGACAATCAACACAGGGCCGTCCAATTTATAAACTTGAACGAAAAAATGATAAGGCAAAAGAGTGGCTAGTTATTTTAGGTCGGCAGCATCCGCCTGAGATCACCGGTGCACTTGCTTTGTTTCCTTTTGTAGAGACGCTGATATCTAGTAGTGAATTAAGTAAAAAATATCTAGAAAAATATAATGTTTTAGTTATTCCAAATATCAATCCAGACGGTGTTCATGCTGGTAACTGGCGTAATAATGCTAATGGATTCGATTTAAATCGTGACTGGAAAGATTTTTCACAAATTGAAACCCGATTAATTAACGATTATTTGCAAGATCTAGTAAATCAAGGGGATAAAATAACATTTGCTGTAGATTTTCATTCAACGAGGCATGATGTTTTTTACAGTATGCCTGTGGATTATGGGGTTGAGAAACCTTATTTTGTTAGACATTGGTTAGGTGAACTCGATCGTCAGATGCCAAACTTTGATGTAGAGATAAGGCCAGGTAATAATCCTGATTTAGGAGTATCTAAACAATACTTTTCAGATAAATTTGGTATTCATGCCATTACGTATGAAATGGGTGATAATACAGACCGCACTGAAATAAAACAGATTGCTTTCAATTCTGCCAATATATTAATGAAGACTATGTTGTCTGATGAAGATCACGATAAAGAATAGGAATAATAATGAAGATGTTTAATCGCCAACTGATTATTACCGCGATGAGTTTGAGCCTTTTAGCCTCTTGTAGCGATAACCATAGTGAGTCAGCTAAAGACGTTAAGGCCAAAAAACCAGTTAGGGTTGAAGAAAAATCAGTTGTTAAGGTAGATTTACTTATTATCAATGGTGATGTTTATTCTGGTGATACCACTAAAGCGCAACAGCTAGATATTGCGATATGCGGACAAACGATTTGTGGTTTATATCCAAGAGGTCAACAGGTCAATGCAGAAAAAATTATTGATGTTAAAGGTAAAATAGTTAGTCCTGGCTTTATTGATCCTCATACTCACAGCCTTGCAGAACTATTAAGTAAGGATAAAAATCATAACTTAAACTATTTAACCCAAGGAGTGACTACTGTTGTTAATGGTAATGACGGTGGTGGTCCAGTTAATATCAAAGCAACGGCCAAGAAGTTAATGGCTAACGGTATTGGTACCAATGTCGCCTTGTTAGTCGGGCATGGCAGTTTGAGAGAGCAAGTTATGGGGAGGGCTCAGAGATACTCTACCGAGGAAGAACTTAGCCAGATGACAACCTTGCTTGACACTGCTATGGATGCTGGCGCTCTTGGTTTATCTACGGGCTTGTATTATGTACCTGGGAGTTATGCCAATACCGAAGAAGTGGTAGCGTTGGCAAAAATAGCCAGTCAACATGGAGGTATATACGATACTCATTTGCGCGACGAGAGCACTTTTAATATAGGGTTTACCGCAGCTTTAGATGAAGCTATTAACATTGCTAAACAGGCTAATATCCACTTACATCTAGCCCATATTAAAGCGTTAGGAGTTGATGTTTGGGGACAAAGTAATGCAGCTATTTCCAAAATTGAGCAAGCTCAACAACAAGGTGTTTCAATTTCAGCGGATCAATACCCTTGGTTAGCTTCAGGAACAAAACTGCGCAGTGCCGTTATGCCAAAATGGGTGATGGCTGATTCTAAGCAAGCTTTTTTTCAACGCCTTAATCAAGCGGGTTTAACCAAGAAATTAAATGCTGAAATACTTGAAAATATTCGTCGTCGTGGCGGGCCAGACTCTCTTTATATTACTGAATTTAAAGAGGTAAGTTTAGTTGGTTTAAATCTTCTACAAGTCTCTGAACTAAAAGGATTATCGGTAGTTGATACCGCTAAACAAATGGTGCAACAGGGTGATGTTAGAGTTGCCTCTTTTAATATGTCTCCAGAAGATGTTGCTAACTTTATGGTGCAGCCTTGGGTGATGACATCATCAGACGGTACTAATGGTCACCCAAGAAAGTACGCAAGTTTTCCAAGAAAATACCAAACATATGTTGTTGATAAAAAGTTACTGTCGATGGCCGATTTCATTAATAGAAGTTCGTATCAAACAGCTAAAATTCTTGGCTTAAAAGATAGGGGACTATTAAAAGAGGACTTTAAAGCCGATGTTATTGTTTTCGATCCAAAGCGTTTTGCGCCTAAAGCTGATTTTTCTCAATGGAATAAGTACTCTGTAGGTGTTGAACAAGTGTTTATTAATGGAACACAGGTTATTGAGGATGAGGAGTACCTAAATTCCTTAGCAGGGAATTTTGTTCATTAGTTATTATTAAACCCTGATTGTTTTATAGCGAGTGTTAACTATTATTATAATCAGCCAACACTTATTGAAACTTAGCTTTGATATATGCGTTCAAAAAATATAATCGCAGTAGTCATCTACTGCTTTACAACTTTTCAAACTACTATAGCTCTTGCTAGTGAGCCTAAAATCATTAGAGCGGCAGTGGCCGCAGAGTTTAAAAATGGCCTGCATACTCAATATTTAAAGTACATAGCAGATCAATTAGGTATGGAAATATCTATCACTACCGTGCCCTTTGCTCGACGTATTCGAGAGGTAAAAAAAGGTAACTTAGATATTATTGTTGGCTTACATTACAGTGATGAGCGTGCAAGTGAACTGATTTATATTTTTCCTGCCTATGAGAAATTGTCATTTCGATTATTTTCACTTAACGACAATGCAAACGCGATTAAAAATTATGATGATTTGACGGGTCAGGTGATCGGTGTTGTAAGAGGCGCAAAGTATTATTCACCATTTGAACAAGATAAAAGTTTAAATAAATACCCTTTGCAAAATCTCAATGGCGGAATAAATATGCTGCTTCGAAAGCGTATAGACTTATTTGTACACTATGAAGAAAGTACAATCGCCACGTTAAAATCACGTAAATTAGAAAATAAAATAACTAAAACAAGTTATCAGCCGACACACAATATTGATCACTATATTGCTATTTCAAGTAAATCACCACTAGCGAAAAAAGCACAACAACTAGAAGCTATTATTGAAAAGGCTGTCAAGCAGCAAGATTTTTTGAATATACGAATCAATTATCAGAAATAAGAATAGGAGGCGCTTTAAACGTTCCCATTTAACTATTTATTTTTGAACCTTCTACAATGAAGGACTAGTTATAACCTAGAACAAAGCCTTCAGTGGTGTCTTCAATAAGATCAAAATATCGCATTAGTGGTTTTTGTTTGTTTATCTCTTTGTTAACTTCTGTGCCTAATGGATTTTCATCAGTTTCAATAATTTGTGATAACTCTTTAGTTTTGTCTATTGGTTGCATTGTTTTTACCTTTAAATTGGTAGCCGTTAGTTTGTTTACTTAGTGCCATCTTCTTATGTTTTCTTTTACAAATAAATGATTAAAAGTTTGTCAACATATAGAGCTAAGTTATACCCTTCAACTGCCTGTTTATGATTAAAGCTAAGATCACTTTTTACTCTTTGTTACTAAATATTATTGCTCTAGGATAGAGAATTTTTGCAAGTTAAGTTAAATTCAATGAATTCTTTAAATCCGTTGATATTTGTAATTAAGGTTAGCTGAAGATGAAGCAGATAATAACAATTTTACTTGTTATCTTAATAACTGGGTGCTCAAGTAGTGATTGGCGTACCGCAAGTAGAGAGTCTGCGGGCATTGCTCCGAATCCAATGGATGAACAAGCTGCTGTTATTGAATTTTATGCTGCCGATGCCTTTAGTTGGCGGGGTTGGTTTGCCGTACATTCTTGGTTAGCCGTTAAAGAAAAGAACTCAACCGAATATACTGTTTATGAAGTCGTGGGTTGGCGGTTAAATCGAGGGCTTTCGCCACTCAATCAATACCAAACTACAACTCCTGACCGATACTGGTATGGATCAAAACCTGAAAAAATTCTTTCGATACAAGGTGAAAAAGCCAGTGAACTTATACCTAAAATAGCTGATGCCGTAAGTCGTTATCCTTGGGCTGATCAATATTCAGTATTCCCCGGACCTAATAGTAATACTTTTCCAACCTGGATAGGCCTCGAAGTGCCTGAACTTGGCTTAGATATGCCGTTTCGGGCAATTGGCAGTGGTTATGCTGATTAATTTTATTCTGATTTTTGTGCCTTAAATTTTGTTAATCACAAGGGATAAGTTTAGTTTGGCTTAATAATTTATGATTTGAATGAAACAGTTCGTGGGCTTTATCGATACTGATTTTTGTAAAATGTACTTTAGCTCCTTGGCTTAGTTGACCAAGTTTAGCCGTATCAAGAGCGATAACAGCTCCTATTTTAGGGTAACCTCCGATGGTTTGTCTGTCGTTTAGTAATACGATAGGTTGTCCGTCACTGGGTATTTGAATCGCACCATGGCAAATTCCTTCTGATAAAATACCATTTATATCGGCTTTAACTGTTGGACCATTAAGGCGATATCCCATACGGTCGTAATGTTTAGTAACGCTATATTCACTTGTATAAAATAAGTTTTGTTGTGCTGATTGAAAGTGATGCTGTTGATAACTTGATACAGTTCGTAAAACGGCTTCATTGCTATATGTAGGCTGGTCTTTTTCAGCTAGTATTAATTGACTGTTACTCTGAGTGAGCACGTTATAGGGTACAATATCATTGGTTTGTAGTTTATTGCCCGATAAGCCGCCAATGCGCTCTCGGCAAACCGTTGATGTACTACCAAAACTTAACGGAATATCAAAACCGCCTTTTACCGCAAGGTAGCAACGAACACCAATACTTGAAAATCCAAATGCTACAATATCACCCGCTTTTATTGAGTAACTGCGCCAGAGCTCTTTTGCTTGGCCATTAATCGTCAAGGGAAAGGGAGCGCCAGTTACCGCTATTTGGCTATCTGATTGAGCAATCAGAACTAAGCCGCCAATACTCACTTCAATAACGCTAGAATTTATAGTGTTATTACATAAACGATTAGCCCAGTAAAATGCTGGCATGTCGATAGGTCCACCATTGGTTAAGCCAATATTGTTTGCACCAAAGCGGCCAGCGTCTTGAATTAAACTTAACATTCCGGGCTTTTTGACTAAAAAACCTAACTTAATTGGCGGTTTGTTTTTTTTTGAATTTATTTTGGTCATATTTGCGCTGGTATACAGCCTCCCAAGAATAAAAATTCTTGTTTAGATATAGGGTGAAACTTAACCGTATCGCCTACTTGAACAGGTATCGGTGGAGTTGCGTTAGCATTAAACATGTCGGTAGGGCAAAGGCCGATGATATTCCATCCTCCAGGAGATTCACTTGGATAAACGGCGGTTTGCCTGTCGGCAATAGCTACTGCACCTTTAGGTACTTTTAATCTGGGAGTTGTTAATCTTGGTGTGGCTATTTGTTGATTAACTTCCCCCAAATAAGCAAAACCAGGAGCGAAGCCAATGGCATAAACTTGATACTCTTGTTGTTGATGGCATTGAATAACTTGTTCAACCGACATATTAGCGGCATTTGAAATGTGTAATAAATCGGGGCCTGACTCAATAGAATAATAAACAGGTAAGTGAACGATTGTCTTTTTGTCTTGGCTATTCTTTTCAGCTATGAAATCAGCTAACAGTCTTTTAAGTTGTTTTTGCAGTTGGTGATGATTGATTTTCAGTGGATCATAAACAACTAGAATAGAGGCGTAAGAAGGCACAAGATCAATTATTTTATCAGTAAAGTAATTTATTATCAGATGCTGAGCTAGTTTAATTTGAAGGGAAGTTTCTGGTGATACTTGTTCTGAAAAATAAAGAATGACTGAGTTTTCACCCGCAATGATAATTTTAATGTCGGTTAATATCTGTGAATTTGTCATTAGTAACTCTTTACCAGCAAGCCGATTATTGAGAGATGAGCGTTTTGAGCTCGGCAATGGCGTCGATACTTTCAGTGTTATCACCATGTACACATAAACTGTCAACAGACAGTTTAATTACTTTTCCATTATTGGTGGTCACACAACCAAGTTCTTTTAGTTGCTTTGCTTGGGAAAGCATTTTTTCTTTATTATGAACTGCGCCTTTTTTATCACGTGATAAAAGTTTGCCATTATCGTCATAACATCTATCAGCAAAAGCTTCAGCGAGTATGTCAACGTTAAAGCTTTTTGCTTGTTGTCTATGATGTTCAATATCAGCCGTTGCTAATAACATCAGTTTTAATGCTTTATTGTCTGAGGTTGAACTAGGTAAACTTAAGTTATAACGTGATATAGCGGTTAATATTGCACTTCTAATATCAGTATTTTCCATCATATCGTTATATAAAGCACCATGAGGTTTTACGTATTCAATACGTGTTTGTAAAGATTTTGCCATACCGTCTATTGCCGCTATTTGATAGGTAACTAAGGCAGTAATTTCTTCTGGTGAGCAATGCATAGAACGACGACCAAAACCAACAAGATCAGGGTAGCTTGGATGAGCTCCAATACTGACATTATGCTGTTTAGCAAGTTGTAAGGTATTTTGCATTGTTAGGGGATCACCGGCATGAAAACCACAAGCAATATTGGCTTGGTCGATAAAAGGCATAACCTGAGTATCGGCCCCCATATTCCAACTACCAAAGCTTTCGCCTAAATCGCAGTTTAATTTCATTGTTTATCCTCAATAGAAGCAATATATTAAGAGAATATTAACAGTTAGTTGTTATCAATTCATCGATCTAAATTATTAAAAAGGCTCATGATCAAATTTTATGAGAAATTTCCCAATGAAAAATGTTGTCATCATTACCGGAGGCTCCCGAGGAATAGGAGCAGAAACAGCGATACTTTTTGCTAAAAATAATTTTCATGTCTGTATTAATTATAAATCTGATGCCGAATCTGCCAAAAAAATAGCAGATCAAGTTAGAAAACATGGTGTTGAGTGTATTTGTATTCAAGCTGATGTTTCTCAAGAAGCAGAAGTTAGTCAGCTTTTTAAGCAGGTAGATGAACAATTAGGCTGTGTTACTGCTTTAGTGAATAATGCGGGCATTATCCAAGGACAAATGCGTTTAGATGAAATGTCTCAAGAGCGTATTAATACTATTTTAACCACCAATATCACCAGTTACTTTTTGTGTGCTAAGGAGGCAGTTAAAAGAATGTCTAGTCGATATTCAGGTAAAGGAGGAACCATAGTTAACGTATCTTCGGCCGCTTCTCGCACTGGCTCACCAAATGAATACATTGATTATGCCAGCTCAAAAGGTGCAATTGATACCCTTACCACCGGTTTATCAAAAGAAGTTGCTGCTGAGGGCATAAGAGTTAATTGTGTTAGACCCGGTTTGATATATACCGACATGCATAGCGATGGTGGAGAGCCAGATCGCGTTGATCGTGTAAAAGAGCTTTTACCAATGAAACGTGGTGGGCAACCCTCTGAGATTGCCGAGGCAATTTTTTGGCTTTCAACTGATAAGTCTTCATATTCAACCGGCAGTTTTATCGATTTATCAGGAGGATTATAAAAAATGTTAAATATGGACTTTAGTCAAAAAGTTGTTATAGATACTGAGCAGCAAGCATGGCAAACCAGTCCTGCAAAGGGAGTATGGCGTAAACCACTGGCAAGAGAGGATGCTGAACGAGGCCACGCAACAAGTATTGTACGTTATGAGGCAGGGGCAAGCTTCAATGCACATGATCACCCCAAAGGTGAAGAAATATTAGTACTTGAAGGGGGATTTTCTGATGAAACTGGGGATTATGGTGCAGGATATTATTTGAGAAATCCTGAAGGGGTTCGTCACGCGCCTTTTAGCAAAAATGGCTGTGTTATCTTAGTTAAACTACATCAATTTAAAGAAGGCGATACAAAGCAGGTTCAAATTGATAGCCAAAATACGCAATGGCTTCAAGGTAATGGCAATTTAAAAGTAATGCCATTGCACAGTTTTGCTACAGAATCGACGGCGTTAGTCCATTGGCCAGCAGGAGAACGATTTCAAGAACATGTTCATGCTGGTGGTGAAGAAATATATGTTATCAGTGGCGAGCTAATTGATGAGCATGGCAGATATCCAGCCGGCAGTTGGATAAGATCGCCACACATGAGCCGACATAACCCATATGTTGAGCAAGACACTTTAATTTTAGTGAAAGTAGGGCATTTATAAAATGACAGTAAAAACATCAGTAGAAGTACAAGAACAAGCAATGAAGGTTGCTAAAGCGACTCAAAAGCCCGGACAAACAAAAGAGCAAACAAAGCTAATTGCCCAAGGGATTGAAAAAGGCATTAGTGAATATAAAAAACAACAAAGTAAAAAGTCCAGAGCAAGAGATAAAGAACGTAAGACACAAATTAAGCTAAAAGCCAAAGCTCAAAATGATGTTAATGACCAAGATGTTCACACAAGTATACAAAGGCCAACAATATTACCGTGGGTTTTATTAGTTATAAGTTGGCTTGGCTTCAGCTTTTATTTATTATCGAGTGGAAAAATTAATTGAAGCATAAATTGATTAGCAATTTACAATTAAAATACCTCATAAAAAATCATTAAAAAGGATACAGCAATGCAGTTTAAAACATTTAAATTGTTATTCGCAATAGTTTACCTTCTCGGGTGTTCAACTGTTGCACTTGCCGCGGATAAAAAACCAGATGAACGTGGTGACTATATTCGAGCAAACTATGTTAAATATGAATATCAAATACCTATGCGTGATGGCGCGAAACTATTTACTTCAGTTTATATGCCAGCAGATGATTCAAAAGAATATCCGATGATGATGCAGCGTACTCCTTATCGTGTAGCTCCATACGGTAGTGATAAGTATAAAACTCGTTTAGGGCCAGATGAAATATTTGAAAAAGAAGGCTTTATTTTTGTTTTTCAAGATGTCCGTGGCAAGTTTATGTCAGAAGGTGACTACGTTAACATGCGCCCTCAAGATGCTTACAAACGTGGTAAAAAAGCGGTTGATGATGCAACTGATACCTATGACTCTATTGATTGGTTAGTTAAAAATATTAAGAACAATAATGGAAAAGTGGGTATGTGGGGAACTTCTTATCCTGGCTATTATACTTCTGTTGCTGCTATTAACAGCCACAAAGCTTTAAAGGCTATATCTCCTCAAGCGCCTATCGCTGATTGGTTTTTTGATGACTTTCACCGAAATGGTGCCTTCGTTACTCCTATGGCGTTCATCTTTTTTGATACCTTTGATAAGTTACGTGAAAAAACCCACGAAGCTTGGCCTGAGGGCATGAAATCTATCACACCTGACGGTTACGACTTTTTCCGCAAGTTAGGTCCGTTATCAAATGTGAATAAAAATTATTTTAACGGTAAACGTCCATTTTGGAATGAGCTGACCGAACATCCAAATTATGATGACTATTGGCAAGCGCGTAATATTTTACCGCATTTAAAGAAAACTAAGCCGGCGACATTAGTTGTTGGTGGTTGGTATGACACCGAAGACTTATATGGCCCGTTATCAACTTACAAAACCATGTCGGTTAATAATAAGCAAGATCATATTAAAATGATCATGGGACCTTGGTATCATGGCCAATGGAATAGTGGTAAAGGTGATAAACTAGGCGAAGCTGACTTTGGTTTTAATACTAGCAAATGGTTTCAAGAAGAAGTTTTATTACCTTTCTTTCTTCAACACTTAAAAGACGGTGATGATGCAAAACTTGCCACCGCAACTATGTTTGAAACTGGTAGTAACCGTTGGAGAAAGTTTGAGTCTTGGCCGCCAGAAGATACCAAGAAACAGCAATTGTTTTTGTCAGCTAATGAGACATTAGTCTCTAAGAAGTCTTCAAAAAACAATGCAGCTAGCTTTAGTGATTATGTTAGCGATCCTAATAAACCAGTGCCTCACTCTGCTAACATTAGCCGAGGTTGGGATCGACCTTATATGGTTGAAGATCAACGTTTTACAGCTCGTCGATCTGATGTTTTAGTTTTTGAAACTCCAGTGATGGAGCAAGATCAAACACTTGCTGGTGCAATTGATTTAGACCTATGGTTTTCAACCAGTCAAACCTCTGCAGATGTTGTTGTGAAACTTGTCGATGTTTTTCCTGGTAAAGATGTTAATAACGATAAAGTCGATAAGAAAACGGGTAACCGTCATGAATTAGTCCGCTGGGGTGTTATTCGTGGTCGTTTTCGTGAAAGCATGAGTGAGCCAAAACCTTTTGTTGCTAATAAGCCAACTAAGGTGAATTTTGAGCTGTACGATGTGCTGCACACGATAAAACGTGGACACAAATTGCAAATTCAAATACAAAGCAGCATGTTCCCGTTTATTGATATTAATCCGCAGAATTATGTCGATAATATTTTTAACGCGACAGAAAAAGATTTTGTTAAGGCAACACACAAGATCTATCATAGCAATGATTATCCTAGTTCAATCACATTTAAAACGATTGATTAGATTATCCGTTAAACTCCAGTAAATAAGAGCATTTACGCTATTAAAAAAGCCGATAATCATTTGATTATCGGCTTTTCGCTAATAATAGGTAAAATCTACATAGCCTGAACTCGGGATGAGTACATAATATTATATTAGTCACCCACGAGGTGTATTTGTCGGAGATCTCGCGCTTAAATGGCATAGATTCCGGCCTAAAACATTACCGGAATGACGAATTACAGAATAAATATCTTAAACGAGCTGGAATTGAATAACATTTATTTATCAAGCTTAGCTAAATTACCAATAGGGGAGGCTAAAGACTCTGGTGGCGTGGTAAACCAACGTGGTCCTTTGTCTGTCATATAAAGGCAATCTTCTAGCCTCACACCAAATTTTCCTGGAATATATATACCGGGCTCATTAGAAAAACACATACCTGCACGTAACTTCTCTTTTTCACCATGGACAAAGTTAACACCTTCGTGTCCTTTCATACCAATACCATGACCCGTTCGATGTGAAAGCCCTGGTAGTTTATAATCAGGCCCTAAACCAAGACTTTGATAATATTGACGAACAGCGTCATCAACCAAACCGGCCTCGGTACCAATTTGAGCTGTTTTAAAGGCAATTGTTTGACCTTGTTTTACGGTATTCCATATCTCTTCTTGTTTCTTAGATGGCTGACCAACAACAAAAGTTCGGCTAATATCTGATTGGTAACCATGAACGCTACAACCACAGTCCATTAATACAATAGAGCCTTCTTTGATGGTTTGTTTTTGTTTGGTACCATGAGGGAAAGCACTTGCTTCATTGATTAGTGCCATATTCCAAATACCTTGGCCACCTAAACTAGATTGAGCTTTGTGCATTAGCCCTTTTACATCACTACCTGACATGCCAATGGCAAGCTTTGAGTAAACATAAGCATAAGCACTGAGTGTTACTTCGTTAGCTTTGTGCATTAATTCCAGCTCATTAGCGCTTTTTATAATGCGGCAACCACGGGTAATTGGCTCAGCACTAACATCTTGCATGGCTGAAAACTCAGCCATCACACCTTGTAAAACAAAGTACCTTACGGAATCTTCAAAAGCGAGTTTTCCTTTGGTTAAGCCTCTATCGGTAAGGATTTGTTTAATTTGATTAAATGGACTTTCGTGTTCTTGCCACACTCTGACATCATCACCAATAACGAGGCTTTCTCTTATACTAGGCTCTTCGAAAAAAGGACAAACAACTGAAATTTCACCACTTCTAGGAATAACAACAGCAGTTACACGTTCACTGCGCCACCACTTTATTCCGGTAAAATAATCCATCGCAGCGCCAGGCTCTAGTACTAAAGCCGCAATGTTCAATTGTTGCATAAGTTGTTGAGCTTTTGTTATACGTGCTTTTCGTTCTGTTGGAGATATTGGCGAGACGTTACCTGTGATATCTGTTAGTGCACTGTTGCTATTATTTTTTGTATTCTTTTCACTAGCGTGACCAGTAACAGATAATGCAACTAAGCTAGCACCACTGGCTTTTAAAAAATCTCTTTTTGAAATGTTCATCAATTACCCTAAGTTTCGATTATCGGTTTGCATAGTATTACGCTAACTTGCTTTTGGATTTTCAGCAAGAATAAGCCGTTCAATTGTAAATGATTTAAGATGAACTGCATGAAAGGCAGGTTAACTAAAAAGTTGATTTTCTAAGGTTTTACCATTAACTATTTGACGGTATACCCACTGTTTATCATGACATAGTTGCAAAATTTGTATATCTAAGGGCAGAGTACTAGCAGTTGTGTCTGCAGGAGAGTTTATGGTGATTAAATACTCTTTATCTTGTGTTTTAACGACAGAGGATATTTGTTCAATTGCCAATAAGTTTTGTTCAAATTCAACCTCTTCATTAGCCATTCTAATGGTGAGATATGTTTGTTGGTTTTTAGCTAAACTCTCATTACTGACATTTTGATGTTCTCGCAATACCCCATTTTCTAAAAATAATACTTGCTGGCATAAACGCTCTAACTCACTCAGGTCATGAGAACTTAAAATAAAGGTGGTTTCATTCGATAAATTGGAAACTAACTGTCTTATTTCTCGAGCATGTAATGGATCAAGACCGGCTGTTGCTTCATCTAGCATGACTATTTCAGGGGTGCCAATAAGTGCTTGAGCAATAGTGACACGTTTACGCATACCATGAGAAAGCGAATCAGGCTTTTCATTTAATACTTCTCTTAAACCGACTAAATCTAATGTTCGTTCGGCTTCAAAGCTGCTTTTTTTATTGTTAAAACCTTGCAAATTGCCATAAAATTTAAGCTGATGAGCAATTGAAAATCGAGGGTCTAATTGGGCATCTTGTGGCAGTGCAGCTAATTTTCCAAATGTTGCTGCACTACCTGCACCATGGCCTAATATAGATATTTTTCCTGAGCTGGGCTGAATATAGCCGCACAACAAACTAAATAAAGTGGTTTTACCAGCACCATTTGGACCAACTAATGCAACGGGCTCTCCTTTATTGATGTCAAAATTGACTTTATTTAATGCTTGTTTTGAGCCAAATGATTTACTCAATTGATTTACTTGTATCAATGGTGAGGAATTGGTCGGCATTATAAAGCACTCCTTTTCATGAAAATACTGGCAAGGGTCAAGTAACAACAAGTTTGAACGATAGGGATTATATAATTAGTCAGGCTAAATATATTTTGTCCGACGATATCGCTAAGTTGTACACCAGGGAAAATATAATTAAGGTAATGTGCACTAGCTATTTTATAGCTCAGCAGTGAAACTAAAATAGTGCCCAAGCCAAAAAAGAGTAACGTGATAACACTGGTGAGTTTGGCAGAACGTAAAAAGCTATTAAAAAAACTGGTGAGGGCGATAAAAGGTAAAACAACAATAGTTAATTCAATAAACAATTGGCCAACTTTTAAAAGTGCAGGGACAAGTAGGTTGCTATCTCGCCACCAAGCCATGCCTGCTGTAGCTAACAAGGTCAATAAAATCAGTATGGCAATGATTAATGTTTGCCCTAAAAATCGGCCAAAAAGGATTTCATTACGAGTTGCTCTAAGAGAAATAAAGCGTAAAGTACCTCTGGTTCTATCTGCACATGTCTGATCACTTGAAGCGCCTAAGGCAAATACGGGAAAAGAGTATAGGGCAATAAGCCAATAGAGGGTAAACTCTGAAACTTGCCAGTTTAGTAACTCAGATAAACCTAGCATACCAAAAGTATCCTTGGCCATTTCCTTAAAACCGTCTGAGGCAACAATACTAACGGCAGAATTTACCGGATAATATAAAATAAGAAACCAAGCGGTTATAAATGCCAGTAACGCTAATGTGCCTCGTTTGGTAAAAAATAGCCGTATTAATTCAAACTTGGCTAAAGCCCACATTCTAAATAGACTTTTTTGGATAAGAGATGGGTTGTTCAAAGAAACACCTATTGATTTAATTCTTGATTTAATTATAGCTTTACATTAATCGTGCTAGTCTAAAATTGCTAGTGCTCATTTGTAAGAAAAGTTTTTTTATTAAGTTTGCCTATTTTAGGTAGATAGTCGAAGTTGAATATCTACCTAGTGAATGTTTGAATAGGCTAAGGGGAATTGAAGTTAGACGTTAACGGCTCTTTTGTTTGCCTCTAATTCACGTCTTTTATCTCTTGCTAATGGAGCGATTTTTTCAAGCAGCTCTTTTTCCCAGCCTATTGCAAAATAGACTTCAGCCATTAAGAATAAAGGTCCAATCAAGAACTGGCTTAAATCATCAACAAAAGCAGGTTTTGCTTTTTCAAAATAATGACCGATGAATTGAATGATCCAACCGATAATAAAAATGATAATTGCTAACACGTAAGCATTGTCCATGTGTGCCATTTTTTCAGCAATGTATATATTAGGTATAATATAAAGCAACATACCAATAGCTAATCGCCAATGAAGCTTGAAATAATATAAAATGGCCAAAGTAAAAAATACTTTCGCGGCGGTAACTTTTATTGTTAAACCCAATAGGTGAATATCAAAACTAGATAAGCTCATTAGTAAGGTAACAGCCCAAATAATTAATGGCACACCAATAAAGTGGGTTTGAATGTTTTTTTTATTAAAATGCACGCTTTTGTAACGTGATAGCTGTTCTTCGACACTTTTCATCATACTATCTCCTGCTTATAGCACTGGCATCATGGCAATTTAGCTCTTAATTGTAAAGTATCTGATTACTTTTATTGTACATCTGTACTGTTTTGTTTGTTTTTATGAATAAAGTAAAACAAAGAAGTGGCTGCAATTTACCTGTGAAAAATAACAATTGATTACAGTTAACGGGAGCTTGCTGAACTAATATTCAATTTAACAAAAAGGTTTATTAAACATAAGTAATTTGAGGTGAATTATGATTAACAGTATTAGCAATAACACATATTCTATTCAACCACAGTCACCTGCTGATTTTATTAGCTTTGAAACTCAGAATAAATTGCAAGACGGTACTCAAGCTAGAGTCGATGAGGCGACAGCAACCATCGAAGATAATAAGAATAAGCAATGGCAGTTAATGTTAGCTCAATCTTATGCGGACACACAAAAAGCTGTTGTGAATGCTTATATGTTATCAGCAACTAGTGAAACCATTTATGATACACAAAGTGATAAAAAGCAGCCATCAACGTTAACAAATGTTTACGATGAACTTTTGAATGAATATCTTCAAGCTAAATATGAGGTGTTGCCACAAGTAACGGCGAAACAATTTGATGATGAATTGGTAAATATTCAACCGATGCCTTACGTGGAAAATGATAAAGCTCAACAATATATGTCTATTCAAAGACCTATAGAGAATTCGTTATTACACTTAAGTGTATAGTCTTACGATGGATGAAAAATACTTTCTAGTGCCAATCACATTTATGATCTAAACTATTATCAGGGATTTCTGATCGCATTGATGCATATATGGCACTTTCTGCACTGTTCAACTTGGGCGTTAAACAAGCGGCCAACTCAACGAATGTAAAAGTTACAATTACCAACACGGTAACCGTTCTCACTTGTGGGTTAACTTTGTTTTATGCTTTGTATTTTTTTGTGTTTCTAGCACAACTTGATGCAACGCTAATTAACCTTTGTTTTGTCACCGGTTATTGTATAACGTTTTATTTTACGTCAAGTCATTACTACCGAGCAGCAAAATTATGGTTTTTTAGTGTTTTTATTTGCCATATTGTTATTTTAACTACTCAAGTTTTCTCGCCAGAAGTTGGCTTTCAATTCTATCTTTTAATTTTACCCTCAGGTGTTTTTTTACTTTTTAATGAGGGTGAAAGACGTGAAAAGAGCATTGTTTTTTTACTTGGCATCATCGCTTTCTTTGTTTGTCATAATTATCAAAATGATGCACCTTTAGTACTCTTGCCCATTAAAATTGAAAAAGCTATTTTCAGTTTTTCTATTATCATTGTGATGTTAGAGAGCTTCATTGTTATGTCTATTTTTAGTTTAGCAATATCACGTCATGAATCCGTGTTAAAAGAGATGGCAACTAAAGATGTCTTAACAGGAATTAATAATCGTCGAACTTTTATGTTTGTAGGTGAAGAGTTAGTGGCTTATGCTAATCGTTATGATAAACCTCTGAGCTTTTTATTATTTGATATTGATTACTTTAAAAAAATCAATGATAACTATGGGCACTTGGTGGGTGATCATGCACTAAAATTAGTGGCTAGAGTATTACAAGATAATTTGCGAGAAAGTGATAGCCTTGCACGATACGGGGGAGAAGAGTTTGTTGTTCTATTACCCGAAACAGGTGAGTTAGCTGCTAAAGCGTTGGCTGATAAATTAAGAGAAGCAGTTGAAAATTTATCAATACCATTAACGACTAACCATGGCAAAGATTTTTTCAATTGCACTGTAAGTATTGGTATTAGTTCAACTCTACACTCAAACTGCTCTTTGACAAACTTAGTTCAACAGGCTGATGAAGCTTTATATCAAGCCAAGGATGCAGGGCGTAATTGTGCCGTAATATATTCTACATCAGAGTTTCATATGTAAGTATGCTGAGTTCGAGCTAAGCAACATATATAAAAATCCTCATTAAATGGTTTAATCAATGAGGATTGATATTAGTTTTTTACTTTTTTAGCTTAAGATCTAAACTCTAAGTCGCCGGACATTCTTTACCATTTAATGCTAAACACCAGCCTTTGGGCTCATGTCGTTCAACTTTGTTTTTACTGTGTCTAAAGCGAGATATCTCGGTATAAACCCTTTTTCTTAATCTATTCAATCCGCCTACAGGCTCTAGAGCTTCAACTGCATGCCATGGCGTAAATGATAAGTTTTCACAAAAACTATTTTGCAATTCATTATCAAAATTTTGTTGGGGAATCTCTATTTTGGCCACATGGATAAAAGGAGAATCTTTTGGATCCCATAATACTCTAGTGTCCTCAATTGGCATGTCTTTATGCGGGTTTTGAACTTGTACTAAAAATTCAAAACAGGCATCTCCTGTGCTTAACTGTTCCTTTAGTTCGGCTCTTAAAAAGTTATCAGCATCACGATCCACTGAGTATATTTCATTAGTGCCGCAACTTTTTGCACTATATTTCATAAAGTTTTCATTCCCTAAACGGTAGGCTGTTAAGCTATGGTATTGCTCAGTTAATAAACTTTTTGGTGGTTTTTTTAAGATCTGCATGCCAAGAAACAAGTCTTTAAAATGCCATTTAAAAATGTTCCAGTTGAAGTTATTAAAAAAGAAACCAAATTGGCTACCTTGTGCTTGGTATTGAATAAATTCCGTATATTCCTTTACGTTAGGCAAAAAGAAAGTAGGGTTGTTAAGCATAACAAAATCTTGGGTCATTTCATGTTGTTCTGCTTTAAGTAACTTTTTACCATCAACGCCCATCACTTTAATCGCCATACCTCTGGCGTCTTTAATATTATCACTTTGAGGACGGTCATAGCCGTTAGAGAAACGTATCCAAGCTTGATACTGTTTTGGTTGACTAAATAGACCTTGTTTAAGTATCGGGTTATTCAATTCAGGCACGGTAAATGTGGCTTTTAAACAGCCATGCGCTTTAGCATGAGCATCACGCCTGTAGGGGGCTGGTGCTGTTACGGCTTGACTATGAGTAACAATGCGAACAGCAGAAGAAATGGCACTACTGATAAAGTTTTTTTCATCACTAGGCTCGTTAATCGCATTGTTGTATTTATTGGTACCTGAGTCGCTAAAAGCAAGCGCTAAACTTACGATTAACACTGATGATATTATGATAATAATTGTTTTTCTTTTCATTATTTTTCCAATTGTATTTGTCACTTTTTAGCCATTGAATTATGTGAAAACGCTATAACCCAAGACAACTTTGTGCTGTTGGTGCTGTGTTTTCAGTTGAGTCTTGATGAATTTTTAAATACTCAATTAACTCCATTCGCTCTTTTGGTGCTAACTCTGGACCAATAACGCCATATTGTGGGCTGTTACCCTTTTTATAAGGCACATAACCTGCTCTAAACTCATGGCCGGTATTTTTATTACCACTGAGTAAGGTATTAAACTTAAAACCTGAATTAGAAAGAGTCGTAGTTTCATAACCTAAGTTGGTAGTGTCAAACTCTCTTCGGCCAACAATAAAGCTTTGATCGCGCTCAGTAACGGGTGAGAGTAATTGATAAATGCTTGGTACTGAACCGTTGTGTAAAAATGGTGGTGTTGCCCAAACTCCAGCAAGTGGTCTAGCTTTATAAGACATAAGTTGTTGAGGTAAATCAAGTGCGGCATAACCATCTAAACATGCCTGCTTTTCTACAGAAAACTTATTATCTTTATAATATTTCTCACGAATTATAATACCGGTGATATTTAATGATTCACCAACGGTTAAGTTATTGACGTTAAGTTGATCTAGCGCGACATCAATTGCCGTTAACTGACTTTTTACCATAGAAGTTTTGATATCAAGTTGAACATCAACACCGTCAAATTGGCTAATTTCATCGACTAATGATTCAATAGATGAGTAATTACTTTGCCAGTTTGAGAATTTTTTTGTCAGTTGTGATATTTGCTCTGGATGCTCTTCAACCCATTGAGTTTTGTAGTTAAAGTCCTCTGGTGTCACATTTTTATTAGTTAAAATACTTACGAGTGCTTCAGATTTTAATAGTACACCTGCTAAGCGTTTAAGCTGGTTAATGAAAATAGGTCTAACAGTTTGAACAATATCTTCATCACTTAACCCTGTAGCAGAAAGATCAAAACGATTGTTAATGAAGTTATAAGCGGCATTAGGGTCAGTACCTATTTCTTCAATGCTTAAGGTTTTTAGTATCCATAATGGCTCCTTAGCCGACTTCAAAGGTGCGTCGATCTCTTTAATCATATCACTAGCGACAAAAGGGCCATGACACCCAACACAGTGCTTATTGAATAATGCTTTACCACGGTCAGCTTTTGGATGATCTATTTTGCCAAAAATATCTTCTGGCCATTTAGGCTCAGTAAGCTTTTGTAAAGTACTTTCTATTTGATGAATTTGTAATGGCATAACAGACGAATTGAAGCGCTGCTCTTTAGGTAGTGCCCGACCATAATTGTCGGTAAAACTAATGTGAGCGCCAACCCCTAAGGCCTCTCCCATATTCCTTGCCATGGGTTGTTTAACTGAAGCACCATATTGCACCCAATCAAACTTCCAAATATTCCACACAGGGGGATAATTTACTGGACCAGTTGCAATATGGTAGTTTTTGTCTGCTAAGTTATCGCCAAAAACTGTATTGCCAATACGAGTGAGTGCATCAGTGCGACCAAAACCTTCTTCTAATGGATATAGACCTTTATTGACATCATTATATCCTTGCTTGAGGAAGTTCATAATTACATGGCCAAAGCGATGGTTTAGTGCAGATTTACTGTGGCTGTTATAATCATTTTTTAATACATTCTTAGCAAAACGATCAAACTTAAATGGGTTGGCATAAGTGCTGATCATTGCGGCAATCATGGTAGGGACAAAATGGCCAATTTTCATTGTGGTGAAAGCATGCATTGCCTGACCACCATCAATACGTACGCCATAACGCGTACCATCTTTTTTGAAGTTAAGTTGCCCAGTATGGCAAGCTGCACAGCTAATATCTAATAATTGTGCATTACTATCTTGATCATAATGTTGAGTAAAACCAACGGGTAATTGATAAGGGTTATTTGGCGATGCTCTATCATCAACGATAAAGCCATAAGCTCGAAGGTGGTCAGGGTCACTAAAGCGTTTTTCACCCCATGGCATTTCTAGTTGGGCAAACCAATCATACTCCATCCCTTTTAAGCTAGTCCCTTGAGGAGTGTAGTAGTAACGTTGTCGATCAACCGATTGACTGGTACCTCCCCAACCTTGATTAACATATATCGTTTTATCTACCTTTTCGTATACGGGAATTTGAGTGGCAGGGTAGTGAACAAGGGCAAATAAACCAACAATACTTAATAAAGTAAGGCTGGCGAAGGTAATTGCCACTCCTTTGATTAACTTTAATACAGTAACCTTTTTTAACCAGCGATATAAATCAATAATATAGCGCAGTGTTAAAACATATATCACGACATTTTTAAGTTTTGTAAATAAGTGAGATAACATTTTTTTAATCATTATTTATCCGTTCATCTATGCGTTAAAAGCGAGCGTTAAACCAGCAACTTTCATTTGTACCTTAACTAATGCGCCACTAGCGCCTAAGGTAATGAAAGCCGTTTTATTATCTTTGCCGCCAAAACAAATGTTTGAAGGAAGTGGCGTAAAAAAGTCATCACTAAGTTTTATTTCGATATATTCTACTAATTCACCCTGCGGGGAAACAACACTGATACCACCGTTTGAGCAAGGGTTATTTCCCTCTGGTAGCATAGTGGCAATATAAAGATTGCCTTCAACATCAACAGCCATAGAGTCAAGTATTTCTTGTCCGGGTAAACTCATTAGTAAATAAGTGCCATCAACGCTTGCTGGGTTTGGCTTAATTACTCCTGGTGATAATAGGTCCCAATAAAGTACTCGTCGTGTATACGTTTCAACGGTATAAAGACGCTTCCCATCGGGTGATAAGGCTATACCATTAGGAGCATTAAGTGGGAAAACCATTTGCTTGATTGATTTGCCATCGGCTGTCGCATAATAAATACCGGTAATATCTCGAGCGCGCTCTGTGCTTTTACCCCAGTCAGTTATCCACATACCTCCGGTTTCATCAAATACTAAATCATCAGGCCCTCGTAATTCAAAACTTGGCGTTAATGTTTGTTCCTGCCATTGCATCTTTGACATATCAAGGCGCCTGCCTGTGTCGCAGTGAGTATAAAGTGCTTCAATTTTACCCGTTTGTAAATCAACTTTATCGATACTACCACCAGTATACGTTGAAGGAAGATCGCCAGTGATCCATAATGTTTGTTTAGGCAGTGGGATCGGCAACCAGTCAAATCCTCCACTATTACAAATATAAACACAGCCATCAGGGCCAATAGCGGCTCCATTTGGACCGCCTTTAATTTTGGCTACCACTTCAGTTGTACCATCTTGGTGTACACGGGTAAGTTGCTCGGCTTTAATTTCAACTAAGAGAATGCTGCCATCTTTCATATAAACAGGCCCTTCAGGATAGGCTAGTTTGTCGGTGATAAGCTCAAAGCTTGAACATTTAAAACTCGTCATAGTTATTCCTTTATTTTCTTTTAGTTATTTATTCGCTAAATATAAGCTATTTTAATTATTATTCGATTGATTAATAGGTTAACGATGAGCACAAGCAGTAGTCATGACATCAAGTTCTGTTTTTAATAACCTATGAGTGATTTGAAATCCTAATTCGCGATACGCTTCAAATTGACTTTCATCAAAAAATTGGTCTGTAGTACTTTGGTGAGGAAAGCTTGGGTTTTGACGCTGGTAACCATAAATATCTTCGCTTAAGCCACTAATTAAACAAGGTTTGATATAAACAAGCGCCGCTTTTGAACCATCGTTATAAGTAATTTCACCTTTTACCCAAGCAATAGCTGAACGATTATTCTCTGAAGGTAGTATAGGAGTAATATCAATGGATAATTTTGCACCAAAATCAACTCGAATTAATTCAGTAACTCGTGCTAGATCGCTAAACTGATAAAGAGGATCTGCTCCTGCATCAAAAGCAAAAATTAATTTGTTTTTACGACGAACTAATTCATAAATCCCTAAATTTTCAAAGTGGCCGCCATCAGATAAATGGACATAGTGCTGATTTTCATTTAGGCCACGTCCAAACATGTCTCTAAACATATAAACATACCACCAAGGCTTATCAATAAATGTGGGTTTGTTTTGTGCTGTTTTAGGATTATTAAACCAACAGCCTAATCTAAGGTTGAGCAGTGCCATAATAAAATTAAGCGCTTTTGAGCGTGTTTCTCTGGTATTTGTAGCAACTGCAGCTCCTGATATTGCACAGGCGGTGGCAAGATCGACACTACCCTTCATGTATTTTTTTGTATTGGCATAGCCGGTACTTGCCGAACCACAATAAAGCGGACTTAAGGTAAAGCTATCGCTACCTCTGTTACGGTACTTTGTTTGTTTTGATCCCCATAGTTCAATATTACAATTGATCAGTAGGTAGGGCATGTTGCTAGGTGTTAATTTAGCGAGTTGACAATGTTGGGCTTGTTCCCATGTAGCAATGTCAGCTGCATTGTTGTGGTCATCATTAGGGATTTTATAGGGCATAAAAGCATCCCTCAAACGATTTCGATAAAAACCATGCATTGAAACTAGGTTTATATTACAGCCGAATGCTAAGACAAGAGATATAAGCAAAAATGGATAAAGCTCAAGAGCAATGTTAGGCCAATCTTTGACTGTGTGATAGCAAACTATAAACACGCCTAAACTTGATAGTATTAATCCTGAGCTAATCACTAAACCTGTCAAAAATGATGAGCTATTTTTATTCTGGCTTTTACGTGCTCCTAACCATGATATAACTATACCAAAAAGAGACATACTAAAGCTCGCATGTACTAGCCACTCTGAAAATCGTTCAAAATAGAGATGGTACAATGGCGTGAACCCAATGCCTAATAAAAGAACCCCCCAAGAAAATAATGCACTTACACATCGACGTAATCTTTCAGTTCTTCGGCTTCCTGATGCAGAGCTAAAGCCTGTGCTGAGTGCGGTTATCAGCATAAATACAAAGCTCAGTACTATAAACCCAATACCACTTGTTTCTATCAAGTGAAAGCCTGAAATCTTAGAGTTAATATCGGTAATACTTTGAATAAAAGGTATATTTAACGTAAGTAGATACAGAATAAATATAAAAATAGGCAAAATAATCAAAAGATTAATTAAAGTACCTGTAAGTAATGCGGTTAATAATGAAATTTTATTTATCCCATTACCGGGAGTTAAAAAATTACTGTGTGCCCTTAACCAAGACAAAACTGAACCGCCTATTTTGCTATGATCTTTTCTGTCAGTGCCAAAAGGAAATTGCTCAGCAAATCGTGATTTGAACCAAGTCAAAGAGCTGGCAATGTAACCACCACCAGAAACACTTGAAAGGTAATCGAAACGAGAAAGCTGCTTATGTTTCTCTAAGGCTTGTAATGCGCCTAGATTAAAAGTTGCTGATCGAATGCCACCACCAGAAAGTGAAATCCCTGTGGTGTCTTCTTGGTCTGTATCTTTAAGCCCAGCTTGAATTCTTCTTGCTTTAAGCCAAGAAAACTCATTTTTAGAAATGCTTTCACTAAAATTGTTTTGGTAACTATCCATGTAAACACCTTTTTTATTATTATTAACTGGTCAACCTATCATTATAACAAATTGATATCTATAGATTTGTTTTTATAAGCTATATTGTTTTATTAGTTTTTTGTTATTCTATGATTAAAGAAAAGCTCTATCCATTATTTATAAAATTAATTTTTTAGCTTATCTTTAGATATTTGTCGATAAGAGTGCTTTTATGTTTGTGTAATTAAGGCATAATAACGCCAATTTTTATCAAGTAAGCTAGGAAACATTATGCCTACAGAGCAAGCTTTAAAAGCCCGCAGTAATACCAGTTGTGAATTGTGTACTTCAACCGACAATTTAGTTGTTTACCCTGTACCACCAACAAGTGATTTAAGCGCACAACAATCAATTTATGCCTGCGGTACTTGTCTTGAGCAAATCGAAGGTGATGCTGAATTAGATGTTAATCATTGGCGTTGCTTAAACGATAGTATGTGGAATCAAGAGCCAGCGGTACAAGTGATGGCTTACCGTATGTTGCATAAATTGTCCTCTGAGAGCTGGGCACAAGATGCACTTGAGATGATTTACTTAGAAGATGAAGTTAGAACATGGGCTGAACAAGGTATTGCTGCGGCTGAAGTCAGTGGGCCAACACGTGATAGCAATGGCGCTGATTTACAAGATGGTGACGATGTGACTTTGGTGAAAGATTTAGTGGTTAAAGGCGCTAACTTTACTGCTAAACGCGGCACTTTAGTGCGCAATATTACATTAACTGATAACCCTGAGCATATTGAAGGTAAAGTTAATGGCACACGTATAGTGTTGGTTGCTGCTTTTTTGAAAAAAGCCTAGCGCTTAAAACTACTTTTTTTAAAGAAGCTCCGAGTTTTTTTGATGTAATAATAAACTAGCTAATTGGTTGATTAGTTGGTTTATTTTTGTTCTACATCCCAATTTCTTTGCATTTCTATAAACAGAAATGATGCTGTCCAAGTGATTAGCACTAACCCGGTTAATGATTCTATCCCTGTAAGGTAGCGAATATTACCTAACGCATATATGTCGCCAAAGCCAACGGTTGTGTATGTGGAAAATGAAAAATAGGCACAGTCGAGTAAGCTACCATCAAAATTCCCTTCTAATGAACCCCAACCTTGTATATTGAGCATCTGATAATATGCTAGAGCATATACCCAAACCTCAATAGCATGAGCAATTAAAGCGCCAAACACCCCTAAAACAATTTGAAATCTAGCACTTAAGTTCAGTTTAGGTAACCATTGAGTCATTCGATATAAAAATTCATAATGAATAATAACGGTTATTGCCGCAACTAAAGAATTAACAATAAAAACAGTAATCATGTTTATTTCCCAGGGAAGGTTTAGAGCCAACGTCTAACTTTATTCAAATAGTTAAGGTAATCTTGACCAAAATTTTCAGTTAAAGCACGCTCTTCAGGAATAATTTGAAAGCGAGTGATATATGCAATAAATACTGGAGGAATGACGAGTACAGCCACGTTAGCAAGGTAGGTAGCTAATGCGAGTAAAACCAGTAACAAAGCTAAGTACATCGGATTTCTAGAGAAAGCATAAATCCCGGTACTGACCACCTGACTTGCTTTTTCTGGTGACATTGGGTTTACGGTAGTTTGATGCTGTTTAAAGCAATAAATTGCTAATACGCCACTTATAATTGCTAACGCTAATAATAAAACTACCAGATGATTTTTATAAGTAAAAAGGTAGTTTAACCAATGAGTATTTATGGAAATAATTACCATTAATAATGCGGCAATCAATACCTGTATAACAGGAATTACTTTTAATTCCATAAAAACTCCTAATGATTCTTAGTTAACTTTATTTACTAACTGTCTTTGTTAAGTAGAAAGTGTATCAACGCTTTGTATTCATTAATATCTTTTATTTTTTTAGTTAATGGTTTGTATTTGCCGTTAATGATTAATGTTGGCACAGCACTGAACCCTTGTTTACGAATATCGGCAGTATTTTTTTGCATTTTTTTAGCCGCCATATTAACTGAAAAACTGTTGAAACTTGAATCGAATTTATCTGCATCAATGCCATTAAGAACAAATAAATTTTTGATATCTTTTACAGAGCTAAACTTAGCTTTACTGACATGAATGTAATTAAAAATAGCGGGTACCATTTTCTCGTTTATTTTTAAAGCTTTTGCAGTAATAAGTGCCTTAGTCAATGCTTGCTCCATCGGTAAATCTCTACCTGGCATACCTTCAACATGATTTTTTTTGAAAGTAGCACCTTCTGGTAGGTCTGCAGATATTTCTAACATCATCGATTCTTGTCTGAAACAAGCAGGGCAATAAAATGAAAAGAATTCAGTGATTTCTTTTTTTTCAGTTAAATCGTCTTTAATTATTTGGTAATAATCACCTTCGGTAAATTTACTGTTATTGGTGTTGTTTGTTGACGGGGTTTGGGCATAAACACCTGTTGTTAACATGCTAATAGTAAGTGTACCGATAAAAATTAATGAGCGTAACATAGGGATTCCTGTTGTTGATAAATAATTAAGCTGTCTTTAGCGCTTGATTGTATTGCGATTTAGATGACTTTGTTAGTTGTATTTATTGTCTGGGTGACGGTTATTGTAAGTAGTTGTGTATTATTTAATAATCTAGACATAAAGATTTTTACACCGCTGTTTATCCCTTGTAATATGCTTGATTAATTCTGAACGAAATTTTTGGCAGTTTATAACTTAATGAAAATAACGATAGGTTTTAGAAATGTTAAAAAAGATGATGTAGACTTTTTATTATTATTACGTAAAAAATCGATGAATCAACATTTGAAAACTGCTGGCCTTGTTATGGATAATGAGGAGCACTTAGAGAGGGTAATGGAATTTTTTAATGATTCACATATTATTCTGCATAATCGAAAGCCGGTAGGGCTGTTAAAACTTGGGGTGATGACAAAAAGTTTACATATTAGGCAGTTTCAAATATTGCCTGAATTTCAAGGAAAGGGCATTGGTACATTAGTACTAAATGTCGTAAAAAAACGTGCTTTACAACTTTGTTTGCCTATTACTTTGAACGTATTATTAGCTAATCCAGCAAGAGCATTGTATTTACGACATGGTTTTCAAATCAAAAATAAAAATAAATTTGAATATCAAATGCTATGCCCATTAGATGTTATTTCGGCTTAACTTAGATACATTAGGTATGTAAGTTAAGCCAATAAAATCAGCATCTATTTACTACTTAATAAATTAGACCGCCACTTTTAATTTTAGCCGGATCAATTCGAGTCGGCGTAACATTACCGTCTACTAGTCCTTGAGTACCTATTGCTAAAGACTCAATTACTTTAAACATCGAATTTAAATCAAGACTTGCCAAATCATCAGACACTTTGTGATAGTGCTCATCTTTATCTAACTGAGTGCTACTAAAACTGTGAGCTGGTACACCTAAACGAGCCAAGGTTGCATTATCAGAACGATAGAATAATCCCTGTTCCGGATAGGGGTCTTGGTGGATTTTTATATTTTGATCTTTTAAATTGTCATTTAGTAGTTGTCCAAGGTTTGAACGTTCCATGCCCGTCATCCAAACAGAGCCGGCACCAAACTTTGACGGCTTACCTATCATTTCGATATTGATCATTGCTGTTATGTCTTTAGGATCGAGTTGCTGCGAGAAGTACTTTGAGCCAAAACCACCAATTTCTTCAGCGGTAAATGCAGCAAAAACTAAGGTTCTGGCATTATCACCTTTGTTGGCATAATACTGAGCAATATTAATAACAGCAGAAGTGCCAGAGGCGTCATCGTCAGCACCATTATAAATTTTGTCATCATCCTTTCCATGATCGCCTAAATGATCATAATGTGATGAATAAAGTACTATCTCCTCAGGTTTAGTTTTACCTGGCAATACACCAACCACATTTGTTAACGATTTCTTAGTAATGTCGGTCGTTGCCTCAACAGATAGATTATCTAAATTAATATCGTCTGCTAGCACCATAACAATAGCCCCTTGGTGAGACAAATTAAGTTTGGTTAATCCTCGTTGAAAGTATGCCTGATAACGAGTAAACATCTTGGCGTGGTGGGTATTGATTATAACAAAGTGCTGACCACCCTCTTTATTTAGCTCAGATAACATTGCACGCATATTATCTTCTGCTGTAATTATGTGTTGTTTTACCTTGCCATTGTCGATATCACTTTTTTGCCATGAAATATTCGTTATGGTACTTGCCATGGCTAAATGTTCATTAGAAATTTTTTGATTATTTAACTTTAAACTCAATGAGCTTGGTGTAATGCTATGAACAGTAAAGGTTTGTTTGTATGAAGTGTTTTTATCCGAATTTTGTGATGACATTGGCACTAAACCAATATCGTTATATCGTTGAGCGATATAACTTGCAGCTTGGTCTATTTCAGGAGAAAAGCTTGCTCTTCCCTTTAGTTGATCACTGGCTAAATAGGTAACATCCTTGGTAACATTTTCTAAAGTCAAATGGCTCGAATTCGCAGAAACAGTCTGTAATGCCAATAATGATAAACAAGCAGATAAACTGAGGGTTAATAGGTTTTTTTTCATAGGTAAACTTCTTCTTATTTAGTCAGTGTAATGAGTTTTTTGATACTATTGCTGAGTTATCCGGTGATTGCAAAAGATATTGACTGAAAAACAGTAACAAAAAATGCTAAAGGCACTTAAACGATTAAAGTAACTAATGTTACTGTAGTTTTTTAGTTTCTATTAATAGGGTTTCATCGCCAGAAGTAAGCCAAAGTTGCCCATCTTGGATGCTACATTGAAACTCCATACTGCGATCAACTAACTTAACTAATGCATCGGTTGTATCTTGAGAAAACTGTTCAACGGTTAATTGTTCGAAAGACTGTATTTTACTTTGATTTTGCGACCACCAAGTATTAACGCTGCTGCCATAACAATAGAGTTTTACAGCTTTTGAACGACTACAAGCTTTTTTAATACGCTTAGCGTCAATTTGGCCTAATTCAATCCATAAATCTATAACACTAGAGTAATTTACCTGCCAAATAACGGCTTCATCTTCATCACTTAATCCTTTACCAAACTGTAAGTCTTGATGAGCATTTAGGATGAAAGCAATGAGTCTGACCATCATACGCTGGTCTGTTTCTGAAGGATGTTGAGCAATGGTTAAGTTGATGGTGTCGTAATAATCGCGATCCATATCGGCAAGGTTAATTGCTGCTTTGTAAATTGTTGCTTTAAGAGCCATTTTATCTTTAAATTCATTTATATTTGTCGATATCATAACCTTAACGATAGCCGTCGACTAGAGAATATTTTGTAGGTGAATAATAAAGATAACTAAAGTAAGCAGTACCAAAGTGTAGAGGCAAGTTAATCAGTGTTAAACTGCTTATCTCCTGAACTTTTTTATCTTAAAATAGGCTTTATCATGTCCTTTCAATCTTTCATGCCGCCACAACGAACCTTAATGGGACCCGGTCCCTCAGATGTTAGTCCTCGTGTTTTATCAGCGTTAGCCAGACCTACAGTGGGTCATTTAGATCCTAGCTTTATTGGTATGATGGATGAGGTGAAATCGTTATTACAGTATGCTTTTCAAACTAAAAACGCTTTTACTATCGCTTTGTCTGCACCTGGCTCTGCTGGCATGGAAGCATGTTTTGTTAATTTAGTTACTGCTGATGATACCGTTGTTGTTTGTCGTAATGGTGTTTTTGGCGCTCGTATGATCGAAAATGTACAGCGCATAGGTGCCAAAGTTGTGATTGTTGAGGGAACTTGGGGTAGGGCTGTTGATCCACAAATGCTTGAAGATGTTTTAAATAAAACCCCTCAAGCTAAGTTTGTTGCATTTGTTCATGCGGAAACATCTACAGGGGCACTGTCTGATGCTAAAACCTTATGTGAAATTGCGAAAGCACATGGATGCTTAACGATAGTTGATGCTGTTACATCACTTGGTGGCAGTGAACTAAATGTTGATGAATGGGGCATTGATGCAGTATATGCTGGCAGTCAAAAGTGTTTGTCTTGTGTTCCTGGCCTATCACCGATAAGTTTTAGTGAGCAAGCTGTTGAAGTGGTTACCTCTAGAGAAACGCCTGTACCAAGTTGGTTTTTAGATCAATCCTTAGTGATGGCCTATTGGTCAGGTGAGGGTAAACGAGCGTATCATCATACTGCACCGGTAAATTCTTTATATGCGTTACATGAGTCTTTACTGATATTACAGCAAGAAGGCTTAGAAAATAGTTGGGCGCGCCATCAAGCACAACATCTAAAGTTAGCTCATGGTCTTAATGACCTTGATATTCATTTCATTGTGCCTGAGAACGAAAGACTGCCTCAGTTAAATTCTGTTCATATTCCTCAAGGGGTAGATGATGTTAAAGTGCGTCAATTCCTACTTAACGAATATAACTTGGAAATAGGTGCTGGATTAGGTGAGTTTTCTGGAGAAGCATGGAGAATAGGGTTGATGGGCTATGCCGCTAGAAATGAAAATGTTGCTTTATGCTTAACTGCATTAAATGAAGCGTTGCAACGCTTTCGATAAAAGGGCAGAAAAATTAAAAAATACCGAACTTGAGTTCGGTATTTTTTACTATTTATTTGATTTGTCTATTTAGTGTTTAATAAATATTATTCTTCGTCTTCACCAGTAAATTCTTCAGACTTTACTTGCCTAATTGCCGGTTTCGCCATTATCTCAATGTAAAAAGAAGTTAGCTCTTCTTTTTGTGTTTGATCTATCAGTTTATTTATTTCAGACAAATGGATAACTTGAGCTTCACTCTCTGTATTGCCAAATTTGCAATCAAAATCCCAATAATCAAAGTCTTCGGGTAATGTTTTATTGCGCTCTCTTTTTATATATTTTTTAACTTCATGTTTAACCGAGTCAACACGTCTTTCAAGTTTGATTTTCGGGTGAGTTAGTTCAAATGTTTTTTTCATAATATTCCAATTAATAGTAACTGCTAGATTTGCAATCAGTGTATTTTTTGCCGAGAGCTTCAATAAAGGTATTTTACTTTAAATATAACTAAGTAGCGACTGACATTTAAGTTTGTACTGTTGATTGTTAAATTTGATGTTAGCAGAGTGTTTTGTTGTTAACTTTAGCTGCTTACGGCTTTGTGTAATAAAAGCAGTTACACGCTATGCTTGCCGAACCGTGAAATAAATGAGAAAGTACCTAGTGTTACTATTTATTTTAAAAAAAATAAGAGGTTGTTTGAAAATTTCACCACAACGATTTTCCATAATTGGTCACTTATTCTTTATTGTAAGTACTTTTTTGAGTTTTTCTCTTTTAGCTGAGGAAGATACAACAACTACAGTCATTGATGCTAAAGAATTAATTTATATTTCGGTAGCAAGCACTGAAATACCTCAAATGCTTTATAAAGATGAACAGGGTAAATTGCAGGGAAATTTTATTGATCTGCTAAAAAGAGCAGAGAAATTTTCACACTTAAGGTTTAAGGTTCATTTAATGCCATGGGCAAGAGCACTAAATGAGGTTAAACATAATCGAATAGATGCAATTATGCCAACTCTTTATAGTGATGAAAGGGCGGGATATTTAGTATACCCGAAGAAAAACCTCTTTGTTTTTGGTAGTGATGTGCTGCTTAAACGCTCTAATGATACTTTTCAATTTGACAATTTTTCAACCATTGGTAAAGATAAAATTATTGGCAAAGTTCGCTCTACGAGTTTAGGTATAGAATTTGATCAGGCAGAGCAGTCAGGATTAATAACAATCTTTAATGTGGTTGATTTTGAACAAGCACTAGATATGTTAGAAAAAGGAAGGCTTGACCTTGTGGTTATCGATAATGAGATCGCTGATGCGATGATTACACGCTTAAACGCTCAAGATAAATTCACCGCTATCCCTCTTGCTGAAGAAGAGTCTAAATCTTATCTAAGTTTCTCTCAAACTTTCGCTAAAGAGCATAATATTGATGAAATCATTGAGTTTATTTCACAAGCGCAATAAATCTCATAGTTAATATATAGCATTATTTGCCTGTTCTATGGAGTTTCTTTCGAAAGAAATATTAACATCGTCGACCCTAAGTTCTGCTTTACCTGATAAAACTCCACCAAAAGTTACATAAACTACCTCTTGTTGAATTGGAATTGTTAGCTCTACCTTTTGCCATGCTAACCCAGGTTGAATTACCATGTGTGAAATGTATTGAGTCACACCATTATAATCAAGGTCATCATTGTTAAACTGGTCATCTTCATAAGTAGTAAAATGCAATTGGAAAGATGAACTATCTTGTAAAGGTTGGTAATTTATATAGCAGCTGAAAGTTATAAAATTTCGGTCAAATTTTGCGTAAATTGTTTGAGAAAAATAACTCATGGGTGTCGTTAGTTCAGAGTTGTTTGTTGTTAGGTGCAAGGAGTACTGACCTTCAATTTTGTCAGTGCTATCGAAAATAATCGGGTGGTGGTCACCTTGTACCAACCATTTTTCTGCCCTACCGTTAAGTTTCGTATTTTCAAAACCCAAGTTAAAATTTGATTGATCTAATTGCTCTGTAGCAAACGTTAATAATGGAAATGAACTCAATAAAGTTGTGAAAATAAACAGCAATTGTAAGAATATAGGGTTATTAATAGGTCGTTTTTTCTTGAGTTGTTTTATTTTTTTCATAGCACTTCCTTGTGGTGTCTTTTTATTAATATCATTCACTGTCTAATTTTACAATTAATATTTACGACGCTTTTCGTATTTTAGGTGAGATAAAATAGCAGGGGGATTAAAGTGGTGTAAAACCTAGATGGGCTAAATATAAGATTAACTAATAAAATAGACTGATATTTTCTTAGGGGTATGCAAAAATATTGAATTGGTCATGATTTAAAAGTGACGAGTGTATTTTATACCAAACGGATTAATTAATTGACCAACTTAGAGTTGTATTAGCGAGCTTAGAACAAGCAAAATGAATTTAATATAGTTATTCTATATTTTATTCATTTTGTGCGGTTATCAGTTTGCTAATTAACTCCCGAAGGGCGAGTTTAAAAGGCTTATATGCGGCGTTATTGATTTTGACAAGGGAATAACCATTCTCTTCAATCAATGCTTTGCCTCTAAGCCTCTTAATTCTCGTTAAGTGATCAATTAATTAGTCCGATTGGTATTAGTAGTTTTTAGTATGTTTGAAATAAGGAAAAGTTGTTGTCAGTTGTTAAGCCTTTAACCGTTGAGCCTTCTGAAAAGGCTTGTGTGGAAAATTCGCAATTAAAAATTGCGACCTTTAATTTGTTTAATTACCTTGAGCCTCCTAATGCGTTTTACGAGTTTGAACGTATATATAGCACAGAACAATGGCGTAAAAAACAACAATGGATCTGTGATTATTTAGATGAACATCAGCCTGATATTATTGGCTTCCAAGAAGTGTTTAGCCCTGAATCATTAAAAAACTTAGTTAATAAACATGGGTATCAATATTTCAGTGTGGTTGATCAACCTCAAATTATTGATGATTTTATTTATAAAAGTCCCGTTGTGGCAATAGCTTCAAAATATCCGATTGTAGATAGCTCAAGCCCTGAGGCTGATAACGAACTTGCTGTTTCCATGGGGCTAAATAGTGATTTTTCATTTAGTCGAAAAGTGCTAAGAGCAACTATTGATTTACCACACATCGGTTTATGCGATTGTTATGTTGTTCATTTAAAATCTCAGCGCTCGATGATCGAATTTGAAAGTAATAAAGCGCTTTCTGCTAAGCAAAACGCAACAGAAGAGTTAAAATGCCAAATTCGTGGAAAGTGGGCGTCGTCTATTCAACGGGGCAGTGAAGCTGCGTTTTTAATGATGAGCATGATCACTCGCAGAGAACAAACTGCTTACCCGATGGTGTTAATGGGGGATTTTAATAACAATATACATAATGGGGAGTTAAGTCATTTATTGACCAACTCATCGGCTTTCACACAAAATAAAGAGGCTCACTTACACCTTACGCAATATTATTTGAACGATTCATGGGACTTATACCTTAAGTTAATAAACACGGATTTATCAACTCAAGAAAAGCAACCTAGCCAACCTACTCATTACTACGGACCTAAAGGTTCGGTTTTAGATTATATATTGTTGTCTTGTGAGTTCGATGCGGGTTTTCAAGGAAGCTTATTCGAGTTATCTGCTTATCAAGTATATGACCGACATCTTATTAACCCCATATTTGAACGAGATGCACAAAGTACTGATCATGGCGTAGTCTTAATTACGCTTTCATTGCGCAGTTAATTAAACGATAAAAATAGTGACTACCATTGATTAATCAAAGTTTTCATCTATGCCATACTTTTCTTTTATTGACTCAACTAATTCTTTGTTATTGTTAAGGAAGTTATTAAATTCCCTGATGATTTCAGGATGTTTAATTGATGATAAATGATAAGAAAATTCTTCGTGTTTTATATTTTTATTGAGTACGATCTGTTTATTTTCTTTTAATTGTTTTAGATTGTGTTGAATGACATTTGGATCAATATTAGTTGCATCAACATTCCCATGTAGCAAGTGTCTAATAACACTAATCGGGGACGACTCTTCGACAAGTGTGAAATTATCACTACCTATTTTATCGAACCATAACGTTGGTACAAATCCTAAAATAGTACCTAGCCTTTTTATGTCATTTCTAGAAGACTCTTTATTATTTTTCAATACATAAGTGCCAGCAATTAGCTTAACAACAGATTGGCTGAAGGTTATATTTAGTTTATTTTCTTTGTCTTTTCGCCATCTGAAATTGTCTGGAAATTTGAAATCGATGTTTTTTTCAATATACCATTTATCAAATCGTTTTATAGGAAGTGCAACAAATTGATATTGATAATTATTTGCGTCAAAAAAAACCGATAAAATTTCTTTAGTGAAGCTAGGCTTAGTCGTATCGTTTGCTGAAAAATCATATAAAGGATAATACCTTATGGCTTCAACTCCAATGATGAAGTTCTTAGCTTCAGCGAAATTAATCGCTAGAGTAAATAACAACACAATCTTTAATTTTAAATTTTTTTGATTGATTAAATATTTCATTACTTATTCATGTACTACATTGTTTACGCCATATGCGTTTGGATATTTGCCATTTACCGAGCTAGTAAACGACTAATTGTATAACTGCATTTTTAATTTTTTATTCAGTATAAGCGTAGCTGATGGATTGAATGAAATCGATTTTATTTGGGCGGGAGAGTAATAATTACAATGAGTCATTAATTATCGGTTGAGGAAATATAAACATATATTATTAGTTGACTTACAAATGTTCTACATTTTCTCTAGCCACAGTAAACGAGCATTCAAATATCTTAAATGATACTCGTTTAAATATGTCTTACAATAACTATTTTAAATTCTCCACTGAATGTTATCTGTTATTGCGTTTTGCCATTGCTGTAGGGATTCATTTTGATCAGCTACAACAATAACATTTGCCTTACTAAAGGTTTGGCTTCTACCAATAAGCTTATCGTCATTAAAATTACTTTCAAAAGTTAAGCTGTCATTGTGAGGAACAACAAAAACGGTCACTATGTCGGTTTTCCCCTGAAAAACTAAATGGAGGCTCTTCATGCTATCAAAGCGACAATAATCAGCTGAAATTAGTTTGCCTAAAGAAGATGAAAAACTACCATTAAAAGATGCCATTTTTTGGTTTAATGACGCAAGGCTCACCTTCGCTTCGTCATTATTATTGAAATAATTATCTTCATGATAAACATGTGCTAATGCGTAATCGCCTAATGAGTCATAAGCACTTGAAAACTGCATGAAATTCACTGTTAATCCAATAACAAGGGCTACAGAGGCGGCCATAGCTAAGTGTATTCTGCTCTTTCTTTTTTGCTGTTGATGACTCGCTAATGTTTGGCGAAGAATTAATTTATTCACTAAAGATTCAGGTACATCAACATTCAGTGCTTGGGCAATTTTATCATCAAGTTGCTTGATATCTTTACTGAATTGTTGTCTTTGAGGATCTGAGTTTATTGCCGACATCATTTCGTCGGAAAAGGTATCGTCATTATTGTGTGGATCTGCGTATACACTACGTCTAAATTGCAAATCATCCATTGTATTGACCTCGCATAACTGGTTCTTTTTCAAAGGCATCTTTTAATTGATTACGTGCTCTAAATAATCGTGTCATAACGGTGTTTTTATTTAGATCTAACATTTTTGCAATCTCATCACCGCTAAAGCCCCCAATGACTTGTAAAACTAGTGGCTCTCTATATTCTTCTGGGAGCAGGGCTATCTTCTCTCTTAGCCAATTATTTTCTATTTGTTGTTCATTAGTGATGGCGCTGTTATCAGCAACAGACATTTCTTCATACTCAGACATTTCAAACCGTTTACGTTCAAATCGTCTGGCATTTTCACGCCTTAAAATAGTAATGAGCCAAGACTTTGCGGCTTTTTCATCTTTTAATGAATCAAGAGCTCGCCAAGCACGTAAAAAGGTTTCTTGCACTAGGTCTTCGGCAACTTGCTTTTCGTGACATAACCAATAAGCATATCGGAATAGATCAGCATGCAAGGCTTTAACGAGCGCTTCGTATCTAACTTGTTTTGTAGTCATGTTGGTAGAGACCTGACTAGAGGTAGATTTATTTCGAAATATTTTTTTTATCATTAAATCATTCTAATTTCATTATGAGACAATAAAAGTGTGGTCAATAAAAAAATGAGCTAGATATATAGCATACCAAGCTCATTTATTACAGTTTCTGATTATATGCTAATTTTTAAGGGTTCAAGTTTAGCTTGTGATTGCTCTCTTTGTTTACCCCTTGTTTATTGATGGTTTGAATTATTGTAAGTAAGGAAATACCTTGCCATACTTTATCATTCCTACCATAGAGGCACAGTTGTAAGTTTTTAATTTCTTGAGTAAAACTGTCATTTTTAAGTACTTGAATGGCGTCATCAATACTCACTAATTGCTGATTTATCCCGGATAATGAATTAGTCCAAGGCAAAAGGTAAGTTAATACACTCTCTGCATTATTGGCTTTACAAGCATTCACTAAAGCAGAATAAGTATTACTACTATTGCTGATGTGTTTATGAACACTTTCCGTATTTGAATTTTTAAGCAGATTTTTTCTTATCATGGTACTAATTAACCATGCAAGACTAGTTAATAACCACAGCGCTAGAAATAACCATTGAAGCCAAGAGTTTTGGTAAACAACCGTGGCAGTTGCCTGGTTACTTACTTCATCAGCTGAAGTTATATTTGTTGTCGATTTCTTTTGCGTATTAGGTGAGGGGTCTTCTGGAAAATCGGTATTGGCTTGAACCGTTATCTGTTGAGCTTCAATCGTTGCTTGTTCAACTTTGTTGGTAATTGTATTAAACCACGGGATAGTTATTGCTGGTAATTCATAAATTCCAGCGCGGCTAGCGACTATGGCAAAATTTTGAACTTGTTGAGAAACAAAACGATTCTTCGTTAAGCTTGAGTGACGCTCTGCTTGATCAGGATACACTTTTAATCCCTTAGGTACATCGACAACAATTTTAGGTAATTGTTCTTTAGATAAACCTGAAGCGGTTAAAGTAATCGTTCGGGTAATCGGTTCACCCACTTTAAATTGGCTTAAATCTGGTTGCCATTCTTGATGTAATGTTAATATTTCACTGGGTAGCCATTGTCCTTGGTAAGTAACGGGAATAGGGCGTACAGTTATTGGCATGTCTTCGCCAACAACACTTACAGGTTTGGTCTCCGCAAAACTTAAAAAATTAGAACGCCGCGCTGATGGCATCATCACCTCGCCAGAAAATCGAGGTGATAATAAACTAAATTCACCACTTTCTTGTGGGTTGATGGCATATAAACGCTCAATAACTCTAAAACGTTTACCATTGATTATCTGCTCACTTTCTTGATCTTTTCCTACTTGCACTATGTTGGCGCCAATAAGTGTTGGCTCAGTTAAACTGCCTCGTTTTAGCTCTGCTGAAAAATGAAGTTTTACTGTTAAAGTCAGTAGTTGTTGTACATAGACGTTATTACTAGAAATTTTATTGGTGATAAAAATATCTTGTTGTTTAACTGCATTTTTATCATCTGAGGCAAGTACGGTTATTTCTATAGGTTGAGTTAATTGGTTGTCGACTTTTAATGACGGAATTATGATTTTTCCAGCTTGTCGAGCAATAAGTACGGTACTCCAACGAGTGCTACGTGAAGTTTTAAAATTTACCATACTTGTTTGAGTACTAACGGAGGTACGACCAACGATAAAGTTTTTAAGTAAAACAGAGGTATCAAGGGCATTTGCATCAACATCGTCATCAGCGATGACAGTTAATACAATCGATTCTTTGATAGATACTGGGTTTTTATCAACACTGGCGTTTACTGATGTTAAAGCAAATGCACTTTGACTAGTGATTACTACTAAACAGGTCATCACTACCATTAAATGTTTTAAAAATTGTTTTACTACCACTTTTTATTTACTCCTGAACGATTACCTTCCTGACGTCGTTTTTTATATTCAAGCTGCATTTTATTGCGTAACAGTAAATAAGGATCATCAGTAATTTTATTAATTAATTGCAAATGTTTTTCTTCAAGCTCTTGATCTAGTTTTTCTTGTTCTTGGGCTGAAAGCGGTTGCTCATCCGGCTTACCTTGCTTGTTCTCTGCTTTGTTAGCTTGCTCACTTTTCTTTTCTTGTTCAGATTTTTCTTTAGCATCTTGCTCAGAGTCTTGCTGTTTATCTTGTTCTGATTGTTCTTCATTTTCTTGACCTTGCTTGTTTTCAGAATCTTGCTGCTCACTATCTTTTTGATCTTGACTCTGCTGTTGTTCATCATCGTTTTCTTTTTGCTCACCATCTTTATTTTTATCTTGGTTTTGCTGATTATCACTGTTTTCTTGTTGCTCTTGTTGCTCTTGTTGCTCTTGTTGCTCTTGTTGCTCTTGCTGCTTTTTGAGCTCTTCAAGCTTTTTCTTGTTCTCTTTGGCATCAGTTAAGTTAGGATCAAGCTCGAGCGCTTTTTCATAGGCTTCAATCGCTTCGTCAAACTTATTTAGTTGAGCTAACGCATTGCCTTGATTGTATAATCCGTTAGCAGAGTTATCTTTTTGAAAAGCGGCGAGGGCGCTTTCATAATCCTGTGCCTTATAATAAGCACTGCCTTGCCAGTTTTTACTTTTAAATTGCTTTGCTGCATTAAGGTATTCTTTGTTTTTAAATTTTTCCTGTGCTTGCTGATCATTCGTTTTCCATAAGTCGGACCACACTGAGGCATAAACTGTATCAACAGGCAGCAATAGGAATGACAGTGGTAATATGACTAAGCTAAAACCACGACGGAAATAACCCAATATTAATGGTAATACAAGTAATATCAGATAAGGTCCCATTTCATGCCATTGATCACCTTGCTCAAGGTTCTTTGTCTTTTTATCAGTCATGCCATTTTCAGCCGATGAGTTTTTAACTAGGGCTGTAACATCTGATAGATCATTGGTTATATTTTGATAGTCTCCATGACCAAGAGTAGCTACTCTTCTAAGATAGGCTTTAGTTAATTTAGGAATGACAATTGCTCCAGAGCTATCTTTAAGTAATTCACCATTGGTTAATTTAATGGGAGCGCCATTATTTGTCCCTATACCTAAGATATTTAGGCGGTGAGGCACTTCTTTTGACCAGATATGAATATCCTGAATGTCTTCACTATCAATACCATCTGTTAGCCAATAGATATCACCAGATATATGCCCTGCATTTTTTAGCATTTCATCTGCTAGCATTAATGCTGGTACAGGGTTACTTCCTAATTCCGGCATAATATCTGGGCTTAATGCAGGTAGTAATAATTTAATGTTATTTACATCAGCAGTTAGTGGGCTAATTACAAAAGCATCCCCTGCGTAGGCCACTAATCCAACATCACCATCTACTAACTGGTCTAATAGGTCGCTTGCTTTAAACTTTGTGTGTGTAAGTCGGTTTGGCATTAAATCAGTGGCATACATTGAATATGACATGTCCATGATTAGCACCGAGCCACGTTCTACTTGATAAACTGGCTGCGGTAATTTTTTCCAAGTTGGTCCTGCTAGCGAAATAATGCAAATTAGGCCAATGATAAAAGGTGTAATTAATGTTTTAGGTTTGCTTTTAGATTTTTGTTCGTCTGAAGTACCGTCAAGTAATACGCTTGCTAAATGCTGAGGCAAAAACTGCTGCCATCCTGATTGTGACAATCGATATTTTTTGAGTAAATAAATGGCAATAAATACCACAATAATGGCTAATAACCATAATGGTCGAATAAAATGAAAATCATTCATGAGTATTAGCCTCTTGTGCTTTACTTTGTGAAGCTAAAGTTAGACTTGGTTTGGTTAACCACAAAAGATATAAAATGCTGATAATAAATGCAGCACCTAAAGGCCATTGAAACAATGCGGATAACGGGCGCATTTGTTGTTGTTCTTGTTCTACGGGCTCTAGTTGGTCAAGTATTTGATAAATTTCTTCCATTCCCTGACTGTCTCTGGCGCGGAAATACTTTCCTTGAGTGTCATTGGCAATTTTTTGTAAGCTTGACTCGTCTAGCTCACTTGAAGGATTAACTCTTCGGTTACCAAAAAGTGACCTTTGAATCATCGAGTCAGCGCCAATACCAATAGTATAAATTGTAATGCCTTTTGCTACGGCTAACTCTAATGCATCTTCAGGGGAAATTTTCCCTGCCGTATTCTGGCCATCAGTAAGTAAGAGTAATACTCGGTTTGATTGATCTTTGTTATCAAATCGCTTGGCTGCTAGTGCTATTGCGTCACCGATGGCGGTTTTTTTACCGACTAAACCTAAGACAGATTCATCTAACATCTGCTTAACGGTTTTTCTGTCATAAGTCATTGGTGTTTGCATATAGGCATCGTCAGCAAACAATATTAGCCCTAATCGGTCACCCACCCGTCTTTCAATAAAGTCACCTAATACCACTTTCAACATTTCTAAGCGATCAGCACTACGACCATTAATTTCCATATCTTCAATTTGCATGCTGCCTGAAAGGTCAACAGCAATCATCATTTCACGACCTTCAGTAGGAATATCAACAGCTTCTCCTAACCATTGCGGTTGAGTAGCTGACACTACTAATAATGACCAAACAATGGATAATACCAATAATGGAAGGCGACTTTTTTTGTTCACTTGTTCGGTTGTACTAATACCTGCAACAAGTTGTGGCATTTTTAGCGCCATTATTGAGTTATTACTTTTTGCAGGTAACCAGTATATTAACAAAGGCAAAGGCAAAGCTAAAAACAGCCACGGCAAGTCAAAATTGATCATTGCTCAGCTCCTAAATTAAGTTTTTTATTAGGAGGAAGAGCATTTTTAAGCCATAAAATACTTGCTTGATTTAATTCTTCGTTGGAATTTATATTAATATGGTCTTGTGTAATGTTATGTCGATACAAATTATTAAATGCGGGGGTTGATAATGCATCAAACTGTGTTTGTTGAGTAACAGATAGTTTGTTTGATAAATATAGCTGAAAGTTTTCGCCATATAAATTAGCTATTTGATTCCGTGGAAAGTATTGCATTGCAGCCCATTTCAATATCCTAATGGTCTCATCAATACTTGGATTTTGTTGCATCTGTTTAATTGCTTGTTGTTGATTAATACGCAGCTTTAAATACGAACGGTATTTGACTGCTGAATAAATGACACAAAATATAATTATTGCCAATAATATCCACCAGCCCATAGCAACAGGAAAGTCACTAATTTGCTCGGGTAGATGAATATCTTTCAAGTCAAGACCTGTACTTTGAGGCATGGTTTGAGGCAATTGCTGTGGCAAAGTGGGAGAAGGGGTGGTTTGTGTTATCGACTCCACGAGTTCACTCCATTTTTTAATTGGTTTTCTATTGATTGCCCTGCACAAAATTCAACAATACGCGCGCCTGATTGACTTAATTGCTCTTCGCGTTCTTTAAATAGACTTGATGCTTGTTTTTGATAATCACTTATGGTGTTTTTATCGCCAAGGGTAAGTTGTAATTCTTGCTCGCCATCTGTTAATGCAACATTAAGTTTTGTTTGGCTACTAGGGAGCTGATGTTCGAGTGGGTCGGTAACTAAACAAACAACAAGTTCACAGTGACGACTCACCTCACTTAAATGGCGCAGGGCGTCTTTGGTTAATTGTTGAGCATCGGTAATTAAATAGACTAACGAGCCAGGGCGTGCGAGCTGTCGTAATCTTGCACAGTTATCTTCAAAGGCATTATGTGCTTTAGGTCCTTGAGCATTTTGTTCATTAGGTGAGTTTTGTTCAGTAATATCAGTAGTTTTTTGAATTTGACATAGGGCGTGCAAATAGTGCAATACGCCTTCTTTTCGGCTTCTTGGTTTTAATTCACAATGATTGTTTTGGTTAAAAACAATACCGCCAATGCGATCGCCACGAGATTTAACATGCCAAGCTACTAGAGCTGCGACATGAGCCGCTTGTACTGATTTAAATAATAATTGACTACCAAAGTTCATACTTGGTGTTAAATCAGTAGCTATAAGTACAGGGCGTTCAACTTCTTCACGAAATAATTTGGTATGAGTTTTACCTGTACGGGCAGTTACTCGCCAATCTATAGCGCGAATATCATCTCCGGTTTGGTAGTGACGAACTTCGTCAAACTCCATGCCTCGACCTTTCATACGACTTAAATAGTTACCAGATAATTTACTATGTAAATTTTTACTTGCTGCTAAATCGATAAGTGAAGTTTTAGTTTGATAGGGGATCAGTTCATCAATGGATAAATTAATCCCATTGCTATTCAACTCTTTTAATAACTGAGTAATGTTTTGGTGATCTAAACCTTTTACTGCTTGTTTAAACCACATTAGGCAACAGCAACCAAGCTCAGTAAGTGATCAAGTAATTGGTTAGCACTAATACCCTCTGCTTCTGCTTGATAAGTAAGTAAGATTCGGTGACGTAAAACATTATGAAATACAGCTTGTACATCTTCAGGGCTAACAAAGTCGCGATCGTTTAGCCAAGCACGTGCTCGTGCGCAGCGATCAAGGGCAATAGTTGCACGAGGGCTGGCACCAAAAGCCAACCACTTTTTAAGTTGGTCATCATATTTTTCAGGTTGGCGAGTGGC